>Ga0315291_10000066_pt1 | contig 112882 bp, 94 predicted proteins | sample YL17G12_20_MG_FD_203070 | JGI IMG/M metagenome (GOLD analysis project Ga0315291, IMG submission 203070) | Sediment microbial communities from Yellowstone Lake, YNP, Wyoming, USA - YL17G12_20 | ecosystem: Environmental > Aquatic > Freshwater > Lake > Sediment | place: USA: Wyoming | collected... | reverse complement strand
ATCCGGATAATTGCCCCGGCGGCGTGGATTTGTGGCCTGTTGACGCCGATGGCTGGGGTATGTCGCTTGGTCGGCTGTATGGGAATCGGTATGGCAACGACCCGAACAACTGGACTGCTGCCGACCCATCCCCCGCCGCCGCCAATCCGTAAAATATGGGGGATGGATAAAATATACAAAATGAATTGGGGGGCAGGGTCGATTCTGAGTGAAAAAGTATTGACTTAACCCCTCCTTTTATGTTAGAATAGGGAAAATTGTCAGGGAGGACATCGGGGTGAAAACTGAAGAACAGGCAGGCGATTTTGCGCATCCTACAATTGGGTGAGTGTCCTATAATATGGTCCTGTTCTTTGTAAGTGCTTTAGTTCAGGGAAGTTATCAGTTTTCACTGGTTTAATTGTTATTGATTGCGAAGGTGTCAATGTCAATGTCTGACGGTGGACCGATAGCCCAGGGCGCGGAGCAGAGCGCAAGTTCATACCATCGTGAGGGCGGCGCTGTAAAAAACGCAAAAACACCCGCGAAGGTAGTGGACCGTGTGATGGGGTGCCGCTATGAGTTGAAATACGTTATCAGCGAGGCAAAAGCTGAGGCGCTCACACAGTTTATCAAGCCTTACTTGCAGGTTGACCGCTACAGCAAATTGCAGCGGGGCGGGGACTATCCGATTGTGAGTCTCTACCTGGACTCGGATGATTTACGGCTCTGCTGGGAAAGCCTGACAGGGATTAAGAACCGTTTCAAACTACGGATTCGCAGTTACACCGACGAGTTGGACTATCCTCGTTTTTTTGAGATTAAGCGCCGGATAAACACCGTTATTGTCAAAAGCCGCGCCAGAGTTATGGACCGTGATGTGCCGGCTCTGCTTGCGGGATTGCCTTTGCCTCCGCAGAATTACAGCGCAGACACAGATACAATCAATCAGTTTCAGTTGTATATGAATAGTATTAAGGCAAAGCCCAAGATACTGATTCGCTATATGAGGCGGGCATACGAAGGTAATTCAGAGACCAGAGTCAGGGTAACTTTTGACAGTAAGCTATGCTATTGTGTTACCGATGCGCCGGAGGTGAGACTTAGCGGTCGGGGCTGGCAGCGGAATTCCGTAACGGAAGGGGGCGTGATTCTGGAGATTAAATTTACCAATCGTTACCCCCCATGGCTGGGTCGAATGGTTGAGTGCTTGGATTTGCGGCAAGAGGCAATATCAAAGTATGCTACTTCTATTGTGGATGCATGTTCGTTGGGATTCTATGCGTCACGATTTGCGGGGTGGTAATTATGGATAAGATTTGGCAGGTACTGGAAGATAACCCCTGGCCGGGAGGAATGTTTAGTCCGGAAAGCATTATTCTTTCACTACTATTAGCCTTTGCCCTCGGGCAGGTTCTGGCCTGGGTTTATTACGCTACGCACAGCGGGCTATCCTACTCAAGGTCGTTTGTGCAGTCGCTGATTCTAATCGCCGTCGTGGTGGCAATGGTTATGAGTGTCATCGGCAACAGTATCATCACTGCCGTCGGCCTGATGGGTGCGCTGGCAATTATACGGTTCCGCAATGTAATCAAAGATACGCGGGACGTGGCTTTTATTTTCTGTGCGCTGGTGGTGGGTATGGCAGCCGGCGCCCAGCGTTACGCTACCGCTATTGCGGGCACCATTATCCTGAGTTTTATAGCATTGTATTTACATTTGACTGGTTTTGGTACGCATCAGCCGCACAACGGTTTCCTGCGGTTCACTTTCAGGGGGCATATCGGCCCCGATAACCCGATTCCGGGTATTCTGAAGCGTTTCTGCGGCAGTTTCACTCTGGTCTCGTCGCAGGACAGCGGCTTTGGCGTCTCCGAAGTTGAATACGCCTATCAGTTAATGATACGAAACGCCGCAAAGAACGAACAAATGCTGTCCGAACTGGGAAAAATCGATGGTGTTGAGAATATCGCCCTGACGATGCAGGAGCGGCTACTGGAGGTTTAGGTTGCATTATGGGTAAAGCAATCGCCAGAGGTTACCGGTTTAATTGGCGTCTACATCTTCTGCCCTTTGTAGTGTGGCTGGGTGTAGTAGCTTGTGTGGCCGTGCTTTTTGCTCATCGCTCAAGCCGCTTTCAGGTTTTGGGCATAGCCCAGGGCCAGGTATGGCAGGTTGCTGCCACCTGCACGGGACGACTGAAAAGCGTTCCTGTTCAGTTGTTTGATGAGGTCAAGCAGGGACAGACGGTGGCTGTGATTAATACTCTGCTTGAGGATGAGCAGACGCTGGAAGCTGAGCTGAAAGGACAGTTGGCGACTGTCACGGCTGAAATAGAGCACCTGGCCGCTCAATTGATTCCCACACAGGACACGCTTCTTGCCGACCAATCCGACCGCGAGAACACGCGGATGGAAGAGGAGAGGAGATTTTCTGTCGGTGTGGAAAATGCCAGGATTCGGATATTAAGTCTGCGGGGCTTGATTGCGTCTGACCGAGTAACGCTGGAAGACCTGGCTATGGAGGTAAAGATTGCAGAAGACCTTCTGAAAAAAGGTGCCGTTGCACCTTACGAGCTGCAAAAGGCCAAGGTTCAGTACGACAGTCTGGCGAAGAAGGTCGAAGAGAATGAGCGATTGCTTTCGCAGGCCACAGAAGATTTGAAACAGGCGGTGCGGCGGCAGGATGAGTATCGTAAGTTTCAGCCATACAATCCTTCGGTAGAGAGCGCCTTGGATGTTATACGCAAGGAAATGAAAGTTCAGGAACAGATGATGGAAGGAGTGATAGCGCAGCTCGAGGCGCTGAAGGCACGTGAGTCGGTCGAGTTGAAAGCTCCGTTCGACGGGGTGGTGGTGTCGATTGCGGTTCGGACTAATGAGGCGATTGCCCTGCGTCCGGGCGAGAAAATTGTGCGAAGGCCGGGTGAAGTGGTTACGGCCGGCGACCCGGTAGTGGCGATAGCCCAGGCTCAGCCCGCCGAAGTAATCGCATACACAAGCGAAAGGATATTGGGACGGGTTCGTGAGAAGATGCCGGTTGAGCTTGTTAAAGACAGAGAGCCGGCACAAATAGCAAGGTCTGAGGTGGTATCTGTCGGTCCCACCGTGGAGCTGGTGCCCCAGAGATTGTGGCGAAATCCCAATGTCCCCCAGTGGGGACGTCCGGTGCGGGTAAAAATCCCGCCTGGACTGCAACTGCTCCCCGGGGAGGTTGTGGGGGTAAGAGAGTTGTAGGCACAAAGGCACAGGTGCACAAGAACCCAAGTGCAGAAGCGGACAATCTGCAGAGGACGCAATACGATATACACAACACGCAGAACGAGATACGAGTGACAGGTTATGATTCTTGCTCGGCTTATAAAAAATCTGATTTATTTGGTTATGTGTGGCGTGGTTGGTTTGTGCGCTCCGGCGGGATGCACGGGGCCAGACTATAAAAAAGATGCGGATGAAAGGGTTTATAAAATCATCGACCAAAAATGGAAGGATGAGTTCGGCACCAAAGCCAACTATAAGATAAGTGATGTAGCTCCATCGCCCAATGATATTGTGGTCGAAAAAGCTGTGCCTGCTTCGGGCGTTTTAACGCTCGCACAGGCGGTTGAGATAGCCACAGCTCATAACCGTGGCTATCAGACGCAGAAAGAAAAACTTTATGCCAAGGCCCTTGATTTAAGACTTATACGCCATAATTTTGAAAAAGTATATTATGGCAGAACCAAAGGCGCTTATGCCAAAGTTGAAGGCGAAGATTATGTAGGTGTCGGGGCCGGCATTGAACCCCGATTTAATCCAAATAGAGTAAGTCAGAACCTTCCTGTTCAACTCGTTAAGCACCAGAAACAGTTGGATGGCGGTCAATTAGGTATTGACGATGGCTTTGGTTTTGACCAACTGCTGACCGATGGAACTATGATTGGGATAAATATTGCTTCCTCCTGGGGGCGAATACTATCCGGAAGCCTGAGAGGCGAAAGCATCATATCAGTTTTAAGTTTCGAGGTGTCAAAGCCGCTTCTTCGCGGCAGCGACCGCAGAGTGGTGATGGAAGGTCTGACTCAGGCTGAACGAGATACATTATATCAACTGCGTTCATTCAACCGGTTCCGCAAAACAAGTGTTGTATCAGTTATCAGTCAATATTATGGGGTTCTACAGGCGTTTGAAGTGGTGAAAAATGCGAGAAGGAATTACAATACGCTGGATTGGGTCTTTGAACGGGTGGAGAAACTTGCCGGTGCAGGACGCCTGCCTCAGTATGAATTAGATGCGGCTTATCAGGATAAAATAGTAGCTTTGGATGCCTACCTTGAGGCGGAGAAGGAATACGAACTGCTGCTTGACCAATTCAAGATAACTCTGGGTTTACCCACAACCATGGAGTTTCGATTAGACCCGAATGAGCTTGAAGCTTTAAGAAAAACTGAAATAATTTATCCTGATTTTTCTGAAGATGAAGCGGTCGAAACTGCTTTATCACAGCGTCTGGACCTGACGAATAGCGCTGACGCCGTTTTTGACTCTCAACGCAAGGTGTTCGTTGCCGCCGATGGTCTGAAGGCACAAGTAGATTTAGGTGTGAATACCAATATACCTCTACAAGACCTTAGCTCATCAAACGCAAAGGTTTTTCAGGATTTGTTTTTGTCTGGTTTGCAGGTGGATTTGCCTTTTGACCGTGTTGCGGAGCAGAATATCTATCGCAAAGCGTTGATAACTTTGAACCAAAAACAGCGAGAACATGAGCTTGCCGCCGATACGGTTAAACTGGAAGTGCGCCAGGCCTACCGCGACCTGAAAGAGTCGGCTCGACGGTACAAAGTACAGTCAGAGGCCCTTAGACTGGCGCAAAAGCGTTTCAACGACACATTTTTGTTGATGCAGTATAGCCGCGCAAGCAGTCGGCGTGTGCTTGATTCTCAGAAGGATTTGTTTGACGCTCAAAACACTGCCACCGAAGCTATGGTAGCTTATGCCGTTGCAACATTGAATTTATATCGCGACACCGAAACTATTAAGATTCGGCCGGACGGAATGTGGGAGCCCGCCGCCAGGCTCACTTCCGCAAAAAAGTAGCCACTTCTCAATAAATGCGAGGAATTTTACTGTCCTCGCGATTTCAAATTGCAATCTGAAATTCCGATTAGGAGCCATCGTAGTAACCCGCCTGGAGTTCCTGTGGTGTTAGTCGGTGGATTTTGGTGGATTTTGCCGCATTTTTTGCTTATTCTGTTGCGATAATCTATTTCAGATTTCAAATTTGCAATTTGAAATTAAAGAGGCAAAACAGATGAGCTCCAAGAAGAGTCTTTATAATTTTGGTGAGATTGAAAAGAAATGGCAGCGGTTCTGGGAGCAGCGCAGGACGTTTGCAGCGAAAGACCGCGATATCTGCAGGCCCAAATATTATGTGCTGGATATGTTTCCTTACCCCAGCGCGCAGGGACTGCACGTAGGTCACCCCGAGGGTTATACCGCCAGCGATATAATCGCTCGTTACAAGCGAATGAAGGGCTTCAATGTCCTCCACCCTATGGGCTGGGACGCATTTGGCCTGCCGGCCGAGCAATACGCCGTCGAAACCGGCACGCACCCAGCAGTAACCACCCAAGAAAACATAGACAATATGCGTAAGCAAATCAAATCCCTCGGCTTCAGCTACGACTGGGACAGAGAGGTTAATACTACCGACCCGAAATATTATAAGTGGACGCAGTGGATATTTCTTAAATTCTTCAATAGTTTCTTCGATGACGCCGAGCAGAAAGCCAAGCCCATCGAACAACTGCCTATCCCCGAGGGTTTAAGCGGGACTGAAAAGCAACGGTTTATAGATGACCATCGTCTGGCTTATGAGGCGGAGGTGCCTGTCAACTGGTGTCCTGTGTTGGGGACGGTTCTGGCGAACGAAGAAGTAGTGAGCGGCGTAAGTGAGCGGGGCGGCCATCCTGTTGTCAGAAAACCGATGCGCCAGTGGATGCTGGGAATAACGGCGTACGCCGAGAGATTACTTGAGGATTTGGCGAAGGTGGACTGGCCGGAATCGATAAAAAAACTCCAGACGGATTGGATTGGCAAAAGCGTTGGTGCCGAGGTTAAATTCAAAATCGAAGGCTGCGATTGGAACCTTTGGATATTTACCACCAGACCCGACACCTTATTTGGTGCAACATATATGGTGTTGGCTCCTGAGCTTGAGCTTGTAGATATGATTACAACTGAGGAGTGCAAGGAGACTGTTGAAAGATATCGCGAGCAGGCGACAAGAAAAAGCGACTTAGACAGAACGGATTTGGCGAAAGAAAAAACCGGCGTCTTTACGGGCGCTTACGCAATAAACCCGGTCAACAATGAAAAGATTCCAATCTGGATAAGCGATTATGTCTTAATAAGCTACGGCACCGGTGCGATTATGGCTGTGCCGTCTCACGATGAGCGTGACTTCGAATTTGCGACAAAGTTTGGCCTGCCGATCATTCCTGTAGTTGAGCCGCCCGACGCGGAGTTCGCCGAATCGGTCAGGCAGGGTAAGCTGTGTTTTACGGGAGATGGCAAGGCGATAAATAGCGGACAGTTCAACGGTTTGCCGACTGCGGAGACAAGTGAGAAAATTACAGAGTGGCTTACGCAAAAAGGCCTCGGAAGAAAGGCCGTAAACTACAAGCTCCGCGACTGGCTTTTCAGCAGACAGCGTTACTGGGGCGAGCCGTTTCCAATTTTGCATATCGAAAATGGTAATGTGACTGGGCTTCGGGAAGACCAGTTGCCTTTGGAGCTGCCGCCGGTTGAAAATTATAAACCATCGGGCACGGGTGAGTCGCCGCTGGCTAATATTGACCGGTGGGTCAACGTCACTTTGCCTGACGGCTCAAAAGCCAGACGCGAGACAAACACAATGCCCCAATGGGCCGGCAGTTGCTGGTATTATCTGCGATATATTGACCCTGATAATAATCTGCAGGGCTGGAATCAAGAGAAAGAGAAATACTGGATGCCCGTTGACCTCTATATTGGCGGCGCCGAGCATGCGGTGCTGCACCTTTTGTATGCAAGGTTCTGGCATAAATTTCTCTATGACCTGGGTTATGTCAGCACCAAAGAGCCGTTCAAGAAGCTTGTTAATCAGGGGATGATTTTAGGTGAGGACGGCCAGAAGATGAGCAAGTCCCGCGGCAATGTGATTAATCCTGATAAGGTTGTTGCGGAGTATGGCGCCGATTCGCTGCGGCTATATGAGATGTTTATGGGGCCGCTGGAGTCGATTAAGCCGTGGAATACGCAGGGGGTGGAGGGGGTGCATCGGTTCTTGCAGAAAGTCTGGCGAATAGTTGTCAATGAAGAAACGGGAGAGCTTGACGAAGCTGTGAAGGATGTAGAGCCCGATGAAGCGACGCTACGGCTATTGCATCAGACGATAAAAAAGGTAGGAAGTGACATCGAGACCTTTGGCTTCAACACGGCGATAAGTGCAATGATGATTTTCGTAAATCACCTTATTAAGCAAACAGTCAGGCCCAAATCGGTCATTGAGAAATTTATGCTGATTCTTGCTCCGTTTGCACCTCATATCGCCGAAGAACTCTGGGAAAAACTGGGCCATGCCGATACGCTGGCCTACCAGACGTGGCCTGAATATGACAAAGAGCTGGTTAAGGAGAAAGAAATCGAATTAGCTGTTCAGGTCAACGGAAAAATAAAAGGCAGGATTGTCGTTCCGGCTGATTCAACCGAGGAATATATAAAAACGCAAGCTCTTACAAGTGCTCCGGTGCGAGCTGCTTTAGCCGGCAAGAAGCCGGAAAAGATTATTGTTGTAAAGCCCAGGATAGTAAGTATCGTTACTTGAGCATATCAGTAACTCCATCGATGTGTATTGAAATTGAAGCAAAGCTGAAAATTGATTTGCCAGAGGCGGTAGAGCGGAAGCTGTACGGGCTTGGCGCACAGTTTGTGGCAGAGCAGCAGCAGAAAGATTATCATTTTGATGATGCGGCGGGGTCTCTTGCCCGAGGCGATAAGTGCCTGCGTTTGCGGCGGCAGCGGGAAGAGAAGGGCGAAAGGTTCTTTTTGACTTTCAAAGGCGCCAAAGAGAAAAGCAGCTTCAAGAAAAGGCAGGAAATAGAAATTGAAATCAAAGATGCTGATTCGACAGAAAAGCTGCTTACTGCATTAGGATACGAAAAGGCATTGGCGGTTGAGAAAAGGCGACGGCTCTGGCGGCTCGGCGAATGTGAGATTGCTCTGGACCATTTGCCTTTGCTGGGTGATTTTGTGGAGATAGAAGGGCCGGACGAGGGGAAAATTGCTGATGTGCAGAAACAGATAGGATTATCCGGCTTGCCGCACATTCCCAAAAGTTATGCAGCTTTGGTGAAGGCCAAACTCCGTGAGCTTGGCAAAGGGCAGGATGTCAACGGTCTGCAAAGGTGATGCGAAGGCTGTTATGAAACCTGGCGATGGTTATATTAGATACATTGTGAATCCTAAATCCGGCGCCACCAGCCCGCCAAGAAGTCCCGGCGGGACGGGGCGTCGGTTTCAGGAATACCTTGTCGAAAAGGGATTCAAGGTCAGGGTAAATCTTACCAATTCCCTCGCCCATGCCTGTGAGCTGGCTACCGATGCAGCGGTGGATTATGATTGTGCAATGGTTGTTGCTGCCGGCGGCGACGGCACCGTCAGGGAGGTTGCGCACGGTCTGGAGGGCAGCGATAAGCCGTTGCTGATAGTGCCCTGCGGGACTGAGAATCTGCTGGCAAATGAATTGGGTCTTAACGGCAAACTAAAGACCATAATAGAGACGTTTGAGGCGGGATATGTTCGTACACTGGACCTGGGAAGTGCCAACGGCAGGTGCTTTGCCTCCATAGCGGGTTTCGGGTTTGATGGGCAGGTCGTGAAACGCGTTAGCGAACAGCGGAAAGGGCACATAAACCAATCCGATTATTTCTGGCCGATATGGCGGACATTCTGGAATTACAAATTTAACCCGATGAAGGTTGAGGTGGATGGTAAGCAGATTTTCGATGGCCCGGGGCTGGTTTTTGTCGGGAATATTTCCAGGTATGCCGTTGGATTGCAGATATTGCACTTTGCCGATTTTGGAGACGGCCTGCTGGATGTCTGTATTTACAAATGCGCGTCGCGGCTGCATCTTATCAAACATTCGCTTATGACAGTATTGAAATGGCATTTTAATTGCAGTGATGTGATTTACCGCCAGGGCAAGACCATTACCGTCAGTTCCGCAACCGGCCCTATAAGTACTGAGATTGACGGCGACCCGGGGCCGGCGCTGCCCGTGCAAATCGAGGTGATACCGCAGGCCGTACGCGTGATAGTGCCGGAAGGCGCTAAGCCGGCAGGGATAAGAGCAAGAATTAAAAGAGCGCTGGAGTAAAATGGGGTGGATGATGTATATTGTCCGCCAAACAGAGTAATTTGATTTCCGGCTAACGATATGGGTAAACGTAATTTCAAGATTGGCGATGTTGAGATTGGTTTGGACTCGCCCTTATTTGTTATGGCAGGGCCGTGCGTTATTGAGAGCAGGGCCGGTTGTTTGAGAATCGCAAATAGACTTGCCAGTATTGGGAAAAGGACCGGCATCGGCATAATCTTTAAGGCGAGCTTCGACAAGGCCAATCGAAGCAGCATATCCAGCTTTCGCGGTCCGGGCCTCAAAAAGGGTCTGGAGATTCTTGCGGCGGTCAGGCGGGAGACGGGCCTGCCTATTATGACTGATATCCACGAACCGGCACAGGCCCAGGTCGCCGCTGAGGTTGTCGATTGTCTTCAGGTCCCTGCTTTTCTGTGCAGACAGACTGACCTGCTTTGTGCCTGTGCGCGGACCGGCAAACCCATCAACGTAAAGAAGGGCCAGTTCCTGTCGCCCTGTGAGATGCAAAATGTGGCCGATAAGATTCGCGCCTGCGGCAATGAGAAAATCATCCTTACGGAGCGGGGCACGTTTTTTGGATATAATCGGCTCGTCAACGATATGACCGCTATTGAGGTTATGAAAAAATTTGGCTATCCGGTCGTTTTTGACGCGACGCATAGCACCCAGCAGCCCGGCGGGCTGGGTGACGCAAGCGGAGGCCGGCGGGAAATGGCCCCGATACTTGCCAGGGCCGCAATTGCCGCCGGGGCGAACGGCCTTTTTATTGAAGTCCACACTGAGCCGGAAAAGGCAAAATCCGACGCCGGTTGCGTTATGCCTGTGGACCGGCTTGAGAGTTTGCTGAAGGTGTGTAAAGAGATATTCCACCTCGTTACGCGGATGAAAAGTGCCTGAGGGTAAAAGATACCTATATGGACCGGTGCCTTCCCGCAGACTGGGACTCAGTCTGGGTGTCGATATTGTGCCGCATAAGGTCTGCACACTGGACTGCGTCTATTGCCAGCTTGGCAGGACTACTGAAAAAGCCATAGAACGAAAGGACTATGTCCCTATTGAGGTGGTTCTGGCTGAGCTGCAGGACAGGCTGAAGGAGGGCTTGAAGGCCGATTTTATTACTATTAGCGGCTCTGGTGAGCCGACGCTGCACCGCCGTCTCGGAGAGCTTATAGACGGCATAAAGAAGCTCACCCGTATCCCTGTGGCCGTAATCACAAACGGCACGCTGTTCTACCGCCGGGATGTGCGGGCGGATTGTGCAAAGGCCGATGTGGTGGTGCCGTCCCTGGATGCCGGTGACGAGGCGGCCTTCGGGAAAATAAACCGTCCGCACAGGGATATTAGTATTGAGAAGCTGGTAGCCGGGCTGTGTGCGTTCAGAAAAGAATTTGCCGGCCGGATATGGCTTGAGGTGTTTCTTGTCGAGGGTTTGAATACTGATATTGCGGAAATTAACAAAATCAAAGGGCTGATAGAGCGTATTGGCCCCGATAAGGTTCATCTGAATACGGCAGTGCGGCCAACAGCCGAACCAGGTATCGGGAGAGTTGACCCCAGAAAGCTGGAGGCTATAGCCAGTCAGATAGGACCGAACTGTGAGGTGGCGGCGGACTTTCCACCGCGACATACCGCAGGAGTCATTGACAGCAGGGCCGCGGATATATTATCAATGCTGAAACGCAGACCTTGCTCGCTGGATGATATATGCTCGGGTCTGGGCATCCGACGCGAGGAGGCATTAAAGCATATCAATGAGCTTCAAAGTCAGGGGGCTGTCAGGCCTGAGGAGAAAGACGGCATAACTTACTTTCGAGCGACCTGTGAGTAAGTGACATTCTGTCTTTATGGTCTGATAAATTTCCACAGAATTTGTCCACATTCACCCTTAATTTGTAAAGACAAAGGTCTTATTGGCCGATAAAAAACGATAGATATTTTCTAAAGTGGTGATTTAACGCGCTTGACGGAAATGAAAAAGACAATGCGACAATTGGTTCTGAATAAGGGAAGGCAGAAGTTCATATTTCGTTATGAGACCGGCCGGGAAGATGAACTTCTGGATGCTCTGATTGAGCAGGCCAAGAATAAGCGAACCGATTTTGACTGGTTTGATGCAGCGGTATTGAGCTTCAAACTTGCGCAGTCACTCATCGGCCAGGCCGATGAGCTTTTAGGTAAGAATACAGGTCCACAAATTCACGCGAATTAGCGTCGATGGTATCCATCGGCGCAGAAGATGTGGTTGGCGTTCTTGAAAGTTAAGTAAGCACTGTAAAGGTAAATTATGGAAGACAGCATACTCATCCAAAAGTTTTTAGATTACCTCAAATTTGAAAAGCGTTTTTCTGAACACACGGCCAAGTGTTACGGCGCCGACCTCTTTCAGTTTGGCGAGTATTTGACGGGTGGCACCGAAGGCGTGACAGGCGCTGAGCCGATTTCGCTGGGCCAGCACCAGGAGGGTGCGGCGACGGCTGTGGCCACGCAGACCAAATTCAAAGTTGATGAAATACTTTTGTCGGCCGATGTCAATACGGTCAGAGGGTATCTGGCCTTTTTGAATGAGAAGCAATACGCTAAAGCAACTACCGCCCGCAAGCTGGCGACACTGCGCAGCTTCTATAAATTTCTTGTTAAGCGAAATCAGATTAGCTCCAATCCGGCCGCCGCAGTAAGAACGCCCAAGCAGGATAAAAGGCTGCCGAGGTTTATGGAGTACGAGGAGGTAAAGAAGCTGCTCGAAACACCGCCGGTGGATAACTGGCTGGGCGCAAGAGACAAAGCCATCCTCGAGACGCTCTACAGCACCGGTATGCGTGTCAGTGAGCTTGTATCGCTGAATATGGATGATATAGACTTCCTGGGCGAGGTTGTCCATATCAGAGGCAAAGGCAAAAAAGAAAGGGTCGCGCCTATCAGCTCATCGGCGCTGCAGGTTATTCAGCACTATATTGAATTCAGAAATAAGCGGGCGCAGAGCAACAGCAATTTCGACTCGAAAGTTCTGTTCGTGAACAAACACGGCAAGCGTCTCAGCACCCGCAGCGTCCGCCGCAAGATGGATAAATACCTTAAGATGGCCGGTCTTGACCCGTCGATTAGTCCGCATACTTTAAGGCATAGTTTTGCCACGCATATGCTCAATAACGGGGCGGATTTGAGGAGCGTTCAGGAATTGCTTGGCCATCAATCGCTCTCCACAACACAGATTTACACGCACCTTACTACAAGAAAGCTCAAAGAGGTCTACGATAACGCCCATCCGCGAAGTAAAAGCGATATCGCCGGACCGCAAAAACTGCCAAGCAATAACTGATACAAACGAGCATAAATCAAAAAGGCCGCTTTCACTCTAAGCGGCCTTTTTTATGAGATTCTATCCGGCGTCCTTTTGGACAGAAGCACCTTTCTTCTAATCTTCGGCATTTTTGTTGTTGCCGCCGATGTATTCCGGGACGAGTTCTTTGATTTTTGCGACTATCTGACTGTGTGTGCCCTGGTTTCTGGTAATGTTGACCAGTTCGTTTATGCTGGCCCGCAGTTTCTCGCGGTCCATCGGGATGTTTTTCCATATACTGATTTTAGGATGGTCTGTGCGGAGCATATCTTCGCCTTCTATTGAAAGCTCCTCGAAGAGCTTTTCGCCGGGCCGGGGGCCTGTGAAAACCATTTCGATATCTTCGCCGGGCCTGAAACCGCTGAGCGTGATAAGTTCTCTTGCCAGGTCGACGATTTTCACCGGCTCGCCCATATCGAGCACAAAGATTTCGCCGCCCTCGCCCATCGATGCCGCCTGCAGGACAAGCTGACTTGCCTCCGGTATGGTCATAAAGTACCGCTTCATTTCAGGGTGCGTGATGGTTACCGGGCCGCCTATGGCGATTTGTTTCTTGAAGATGGGGACAACCGAGCCGTCGGAGCCGAGCACGTTGCCAAACCGCACGGTTACGAAGTGTGTCTTGCTGGTCTTGCTCAAATCCTGAACGTACATTTCTGCGACTCGTTTGGATGAACCCATTACACTGGTTGGATTTACGGCTTTGTCGGTGCTTATCATTACGAAGTTTATGGCGCCAAACTGGTCCGTGGCATCAGCAACGTTCTGTGTGCCTACGACGTTATTTTTGACGGCTTCGCCGGGATTGAGCTCCATCAGAGGGACATGCTTGTGAGCGGCTGCGTGGATGACAACCTGTGGTCTATACTTCTCAAAGATTTGCATAACCCTCGTTCTGTCAGCGATGTCGCAGACAACCGCCTTCAGGGAAACATCAGGGAATTTCTGTTGCAGTTCCTGGTCTATGTAGAAGAGCGGGTTTTCAGCCTGCTCGACGAGTAAGAGCAACTTCGGCTTGAAATTACATAACTGCCTGCACATCTCCGAGCCGATGGAGCCGCCGGCTCCGGTAACAAGTACAATCTTGTCTTTCGCGAAAGCTTCTATCAGGTCCAGGTCAAGCTGGACCGCTTCTCTGCCGAGCAAATCGTTGATGTCAACATCGCGGATTTGGGAGACGCGGTACTTGCCCGAGGCGATATCGGTGATTGAAGGAACGGTGCGGAATCGGATTTTAGTGCCTTCGCATACCTGAATAACGCGTCTTAACTGCTGGTGCGTTGCGGACGGCATTGCGATGGCAATCTCTTCGATATTGCGGTCCGCACAAATCTTGGGTAGCTGCTCAACAGTGCCGAGCACAGGGATTCCATGAATACCGATGTCTTGCTTGGTGGGGTCATCATCAATAAAGCCGATTACCTCATATTGGGCTACGGACATTCGGTGGATTTCACGCAGCAGTGCTTCGCCGGTGTTGCCTGCACCGACAATTAGAAATCGCTTTAAGCGGCCTGCTTCGATGGTGCGGAACTCCTCATAGTATAGGCGTATCACCATTCGCATTCCGCCCAGCAGCAGGAATGTCCCGAACAGGTCCGCCATAAATACGCCCTGATCGATTTCGCTTATGTCCAGCAGCTTGTCGTGGATAAAGGTTGACTGCCGGGAGTCCTGATGGCTTGAGGCCGGCTCTGTGAATCTGCTAAATGATAATAATCCGACCCATAAAACCACGATTATAAAGGTGCTGACGAGCGATGCCCGAAGTATCCCGATAAGGTCTGATATGCTGACATATCGCCACCAGCCGCGATATTGCCTGAATAACCCGAATACCGGCACCTTGACGATTATGCAGAGCAAAAGCAGCAGGGGGTACTGATTAACAAGCCACTTCTGCTCGAATCGCATATTCTTTACGACCAGGAAGGAGACCATAAGAGAAGCGGCAAAGGCGATTATGTGGGTGAGGATAATCAGTGCCCGGCGGAAACGCAGCAGCACGGTAGGTGGTGCTGCGGTCTCTAATAGATTTCGAGCTTTGTCTTTTTGCTGCGTATTCGTGTTTGGGTCAGGCATATTTTCTCATTGCGACAAGTTCGGCCCATCATTGTTATCGCTGTTAAGGATAACCGCTGTTTGGTTGTGCGTCAAGGAGTTATTGCCGTGTAAGTCCCTAATAAGGGCGGGTTTGACACACATATAAAGTGTGATGCCTGGGTTAGGACGCATTAGTTTGTTCGCAAGACCTTTTATCAGGATGATGAATCTGCCTCTATTTCCGAGCCTGGTCGCATCTTTGCTTTAGCGGGGTTGGGTTCGGCGATTGTCGGCTCGATGGTGGTCTCATTGAAATGCGGTGTGTAAATGTCATCAAGAGCGGTGTTGTCCACCCTGTTACGCATAAGAGCGTAGATTATCGTGTTGGCCGAGAAGTAGAAGCTCATTATGAAGGATACTATCAGTCCGATGACGCCCCAGAGCAACAGGTGTATGAGAAATGCCGACAGCGATTCCGACCAGTTAGCCGTCGCCAGAGTTGACGTATCAACCAGCATAGTGAACTTTGGCTCCGGCCAGATTGCCGGAAGTTTATTGATTTGTTTGCTGCTGTTATTAACCCAGACGCCGAGATGCAAAAACCGGTGCGTTGTCCACAGCAGCAAAAATGCAAAGAATCGGACGAACGTATAGCAAATCGCACCGTAAACTGCGGCTACTGCGGTATAAAAAGTCATCCGCCAGGGCCGGGCATATACGTAACTGAAGGAGCGGCTTATAGCATCGAAGCAGTCTGAACCATCGTATGCCACGGCAGGGGGCATCAGATTGAATCCTGCCACCGCCCCTATAAAGACCACGGCTATTAATGCACCGGCAATAAAAGCCAGCAGCATAAAGACAGCCATTATCAGCTCGCCTATTCTTGGGATGTTGCCAATCAATCCGAGGAGGAATATAAACACGCCTATAAAAATGATTATGCCTATCGGCACCAAAGGCGCGGCAAAAAAGCTTGTGAATTTTTGTATGCCGAATCTGATTGCTTCTTTCAGGCCCGGTTTCTCACCGCGGGCGAATTGTAGCGCCGCGATTCGGCAGATGGCCCCGCCGCCGGCGGAAATTGCAGCGAGTGTTATTGCAAAGAAGATGATGCAGTAAACGAAATGGTACTTTATCGCCCACCGTATTGCTATGAAGAAATCGACTATGTTTGCCGCAACGCCCTGCACGTTGATGGCAAATACTGAATCTACCGCGCCTTTGAACTTTGCGGCGGCGAAGTCCCACAGTGTTGCGAACACACCTGCCCGCTCACCGCTTTCCTTCAATCCTTCGATGTATGGCCGCACGCCGTCCGGGTTGGTCATATAAATCTGTAATTCAGTTTGTCTGCCTTGTGGACCTTTGTCGGCCCCAACCGTTTTGTGGATGTCCATAAGCCGGCCGGCCAGGCATATAATCACCAGTGCAGAGAAAGCTATAAACAGTTTGCTTGGTTGAATGGCTATGCGGAACGTCTGGAATATCTTCGGAAACAGCAGGTTATCGAGTAATTCGAGGGGCTGTTTTTCGTTCGCCATTTTGATTCCTTTCAAAAAGGTCGCGACCTGTATCGGTTTCGCAATGAATGGACAGAAGTATATATAGCTTATCGGCGGACGGTTTCAATAGATTTTTGCGATATTTTGCCTTTGGATGCTGCCGTCCGTTATTTTTGGGAAATAGGACCCGATATGCCGGGCGGTTCGTCGGGTCCCTGTGATTGTGATTCGGAGATTATCTTGTATCTCCCATCCAGCCAGCCGCCCAGGTCTATGAGTCTGCAGCGTTCTGAGCAGAAGGGGAAAAATTTTGTTTCTTCGGTCTTTTCTTGAACCGGCGATTTAACCACCTTATGGCAGACTGGACATCGCTTTTTCATAATGAGGCATAAAACGCCGTTTATCCTTCTTGCTCCGCCGCGAGACCCTGTTCCAGCGTTCTTGCATATTCGACGCAATATCTGGCCCAGGGCTGAGCCTCAAGCCGGGCCTTTGTTATCTGCTTGCCGGTGCCCTCGCAGATGCCGTAGGTTCCCTGCTCAATCCGCTCCAGCGCGTCGTCGATTTCTTTTATCAGATTCCTCTCGCTGTCCATCAATCCCAGAGCGAATTCCTGTTCGTAATTGTCTGTTCCGAGGTCGGCCATATGAATGGGCATACTTGATAAATCACCGGTGGCATCCTGCCGGGATTTTTTGAGGGCCTCATCTTCTATTTCGTTTACGTTCTTGAGAATTTCCTTTCGCTTTTCTAATAGCATTTGCCTGAAATGCTCGATATCGGCAGCAGTCAAGGGACTTTTCTCCGGCCGGGCTAAACTGGCCTTTTTTCTGACCGGTTTTTTGCGCTTTTGTGCCACTCTGGCTTACCTTTCTTATAATTGACTGTGTCGTTTCAGCACAACAGAATCACATAGTATAACAGATTATCGTCCCTTGTAAATTCAATTTGCGCAAAACCTTGCGGCTTAAAAGGGCTTGACCGTCGTAGTTTGGTTAATTAGACCCCATCAGTTGCATTGTCGTAACTACTTTGTATGCAAGTAGTTGCAGCGATAGGCCGTTATTTGTGCCAATTAATTATCCGGTTTGGTGGCAATTTATTCGCTGCCTTTTGCAAGTTTGCCCAGGGGCAGGAAAAACTTTTCCTGTCCGATGTCGCCTGCAAACACTTTTACCCCAAAGACCTTTTGGATTTGCTCTGTAGAGAAAACGTCTTTGGCCGGTCCGTGTTGGCAGCCCCCATCGGCTCCGAGAAGCAAGGTTGCATCGCAGTATTGTGCCGCCAGGTTTATATCGTGTGTTACTGCAACGATTGTTTTGCCTTTTTCGAGCTGCGCCGACTTGAGTAAATCGTATATGCCGACCTGGTGTTTGAGGTCGAGGAAATTTGTCGGCTCATCCAGAAGCAATATTGGCGTGTCCTGGGCCATCGCTCTTGCGATAAAGACGCGCTGCCTCTCGCCGGAGCTGAGGCTGCCGAGGGGACGGAGTGCGAACTGGGCGATATCGGTTGCTTTGAGCGCTTCGTTGACTATTTCTCTGTCGGTTTTGCTCTCAAATCCAATCGGGCCATAGTAAGGGGTTCTTGCCATCATAACTGTATCGACCACCGAAAAGTCAAACACAGGTATAAATTCCTGTCGCACAACGGCTATTTTTTTGGCAAGCGCCTCCGTGCTGTATGATTCCACCGCTGCCCCGTCAATCTTTATCGTGCCTGACCGCTTTGCCGGCAGTCCGCACAATAGATTGAGCAGCGTGCTTTTCCCTGCTCCGTTCGGGCCGGCTATTGCCAGAAATGTCCCTGCTTTCACCTCAAAACTGATGTTTTTCAGGACCGTGCTCTGAGGTGTGTAGCCAAAAATTAAATCTTTGACCTCTATGGTACTGCTCATTTTAACCAGCTAACTTTTCTGCTGTATTTGACCAGCAGGATGAGAAAAAAAGGCCCGCCCACAATGGCTGTTACTACGCCGACCGGCAATTGTGCCGGAGCCACGATGACCCGTGCAAAGGTGTCGGCAACCACCAGAAATATCGCTCCGACGATGCCGCTTAGCGGCAGCAACTGGCGGTGGTCGGGACCGAACACCAGTCTTACTGCGTGGGGCACGACCAGCCCTACAAACCCTACCAGGCCGCTCAGACTGACTGCAATGGCGGTTATGAATGCCGTGATGGCGAAGGCAATTATCCGGGTTCTGGCGGTGTTTATGCCCATACTTCGGGCGTCCTGCTCGCCGAAGCTAATGGCGTTTAACGGGGCGGCCACATAAAATAGTGCCACCATTCCCCCCGTGACACACCCGGCTGCGACCCACAGCACCCGAAAATCTTCCTCTGTCATATAGCCCATCAGCCAGAACATCGTTGCATAAACCTGCTGGCTTTTTGCTACCAGGGTGAGAAACATTATAATCGCCGAGAAAAAGGTGTTCACGACCACGCCCGCGAGGAGTAAACCGGTGACGTGGAACTTTCCTGTCAATCGGCCGAGAAACCACACCAGCCAGACCGTTCCCAATGCGCCTATGAATGCAAAGACTGCGATTGGCGAACGTCCCGCAAAGGTCCAGTTTAATCCGCTGATGACGGCGATGATTGCCCCCAGGCCCGCTCCGCTGGATATCCCCAGAATGTACGGGTCCGCCAGCGGATTACGCAAAAGGGCCTGGCAGATAACACCCGAAGATGCCAGCGCTGCTCCTACAATCGCTGCCAGAAAAATTCGGGGCAGTCTCACCTTGACGAATATCTCGTAATCGGGATTTGCCGTTCCCTGCGGGCCGATGCCCTCAAGTACGGCTCGCAGTGACACTTTTTCTGTGCCTATAAATGAGCACACGGCCATTGCCAGCATAAGGAGCACAAGTCCCGATGCTGTCCTTAAGGCCAGTTTCTTTGCAGTAAATTGTCGGCTCATACCTTAATTTTCAAAAAGCCCCGGGTGCAGACATCCGGCGATAGTCTCGACACCCTGGGACAGTCGCGGCCCGAGGCGCGAGACTACGTCGCCATTTATGACATAGATACGCTTATTTGTCACGGCGGGCAGATTATCGAATCTGCTCCAGTATCTAATGGCGGTATCTTGCTGGGCGGCAAGTTCTTGCAATGTCATTGATGGCTCGATTATGACATCTGTGCGGCTTGCGATGACCTGCTCGGCGCCGATAGGCGGGTACTTATATATCGTTGGGCCTATTGCGTTTTCGCCGCCGGCCAGCTCAATCATCTCGTTGATGAACGTGTCTCTGCCGGCCGCGCGTAGAGGTTCTCTCTGGACCACCCAGAGGACCTTGACTTTGTTTTCTTTGCCGACCGAAGCTGCTATGTCACTCAGTTCTTCTCGAATTTCCGATACTAACTGATTAGCTTCCTTCTGTCTGCCGACTGCCGTGCCGATTCTGTCGATGGCCTCGAAAAGCTCGCTGATCTTTTCGATATTAAGTGACAGGCAGTTATAGCCGATTCGGCTTAATCGGTCTGCAAAACTTTTTTGCTCTATGCCAAGCGTGATTACCGTAGTGGGCCCGGCTGCTATCACCGCTTCAATATTTGGATGCCAAAATGTCCCAACCTTAGGTTTGCTTTGTGCTGCCGGCGGATAATTGCAATGCAGCGTCACCCCGACGATTTCGTCTTCAAGGCCGATGGCAAAAAGTATCTCCGTGAGATTTGGAGCCATAGAAACGATTCTGTGTGCCTGGGCCGGCAGGGGGGGCGAGCCTGGATTTTGCCCTTGATGTAGGCCGAAAATGACGAACCCAGTGCACATCCAGCACAGCATCGCCCAAAATAACCAGCACCACTTACTCATTTCGGAATTTCCACTTTGGCTGTCCTCGATAAGTTTCTGACGGTCTTTCAAATATGGCTTGAGGGATTGTTGTCTTTTTCATTCCAGTTTGTCATGTTCTTTTGAACTGTTTTTCCAGGTCGGTCATCGAAAATCTTATTGTTGTAGGTCTGCCGTGCGGGCAGCGACTTGCAGATTCGGTATATGCTCTGTCTGCGAGCAGTTGTTCTATTTCGCTGTTACTGAGTTTTTGGCCGGCCTTGATTGCTCCCTTGCAGGCAGCCATATTCAGGACCTCATCGAGCAGCTTTTCAGCGTTAAGAGCGGTCTCTTTGTGGTCAAGCAGGCCGATTAAATCCTGAACAAAATCGGTCGGTGCTGCATTTGCAAGCAGGGTGGGAAACGCCTGGATTGCCATGGTCCTCGGCCCAAACGGCGCAAGCTCGATGCCCAGCTTTTCAAAAAGCTCTGCGTGCTCTTCAATCACATCAGCCTGCCCTGCGGCAAGCTCGAAACTTTCCGGTATCAATAGTTTTTGCGATTCGAGCCTGCCTGCCGCTATTCGCTTGCACAGGTGCTCATATAGTATGCGTTCGTGGAGTGCGTGCTGGTCAATGATTACAAAGCCGTCCTCGGTTTGTGCAACTATGAAGCTATCGTGTATCTGGATGAAATTTCTTTGTTCGGCAATAGTTTGTGGCAAGCCGCTGCTTGCCGGTCTGTCGGCTGCATACTCTACACTTACGCCGCTCTTCGCAGCAGGGTAGTAGTTTCTCGCCGTGAAGCCCGCTTGCGGTGATGTTTGGGCTGGTCTGTGCTTTTTGAGAAATTCAGCGATTGCATCAGCAATATTTTGGTTTCTGCGGCCTGCTGCGGGGGCGATTTCTTTTGCAAGCACACTTGCCGCCACCGGCAGTTTCGCCCGCACTTCAAGGTTTGTGGATAAAAGTTTCTCTCGCAGACAGGCCAGCACCTGCGAATAAACCAGATTGGAGTTGTAGAACCGCACCTCAATCTTGGTAGGATGGACATTCACGTCATAATCTTCATAGGGCATCTGGATAAATAAAAAAGCGACAGGGAATCTGTCCGGCTCAACGAGGCCGCGGTATGCCTCCTTGATTGCGTGCGAGATGAACTTGTCGCGGATGAACCGCCCGTTTAGAAATATATATTGGAATTTGCTGGTTGTTTTTGAACAGTTCGGCGTGCCTAACAAAACAGATATGTGCAGTCCTTTTTCGTCGCTTTCGGCCTCAATAAAATCTTCATAGGTGCCGACGGATAATATTGGAAATAATTCCGCTATCCGCCGGCGAAGGCCCTGGTTTCCCGACAGCCGGTAAAGCTCCCTTCCATTATGTATAAGCGCAAGATTTAAGCTCCTGCTTGCTGCCGAACTCGATTGCGGATTTGGCTGTTTTCTCTCGTTCGACTTTTGAAAGGCGTCGCCGACAAAATGGCAGCCCAGTGCGATTCGCGTGAACTGCTCGATGATATGACTGATTTCGGTGTTAGCGGTTTTAAGAAATTTCCGTCTTGCGGGCAGCTTATAAAAAAGGTCTCTTACCTGGATTGTTGTGCCAAAGTCTGCGCTGCAGGCTCTGACGGCGCCTTCATTCCCGCAGTCAATCTCGATGCAGCTGGCTGCCGCTGAGTCTTTTGTCCTGCTTACGGCCTTGACCTGTGCAATCGAGGCGATACTTGCCAGCGCCTCGCCCCTGAATCCGAGTGTTGATATGTTATGCAGGTCGTCGCTATTTCTTATTTTGCTTGTGGTGTGCGGCTCAAATGCCTTAGCCAAATCCTCGGCATCCATCCCGCAGCCGTCATCGGTGACCGATATTAGTTTTCGGCCTCCGTCTTCTATGGATACGGTTATCTTTGTTGCTCCCACATCGATGCTGTTTTCCATCAGCTCCTTGACCACGCTGGCGGGCCTTTCGATTACCTCGCCGGCGGCAATCATATTAATCATATTCTGGTCAAGGGTGATTATTTGTCCCATTTTATTTCCGTCGCCTCCTTGCTGGAAAAGCTCCTGGATTTTCCAGGTGAGCTTGGCCTGAGTAACAGGCGTCGCAGCACCGTCTTTTCAGGCGCTTATAATACCCGAATTGATTACGCGATGGCAACCCATTTTCAGAATCCGCCTATACCATATTGCGGAAGGACAATTGCAGCTGGCAGCAGCCATTAGAATAGGTGTTGAAATGCCGCGTGGTTATTTACGAAGGCGGATGGGAAGTTATCTATTGTGATACGGGGATTTTCTCCCACGTTATGTTTCCGTCGGCCTCAATGCAGAGGATTAGCTTCTGGATGTAAAACAGGTCGGCCTTGCACCAGGGTATGTCAACAAATCGGCTGAGTTTTTCACCCGGCTCACGGAGGATTAGCGCTCTCGCAGAAAATACCTCTGCGGACATCGTTGGAAAGGAAAATGGGCACTCATTACGCCACATTGTCTCGACGTTCCAGGCCAAATACCAGGTCGGGCGATGGTAATCGACGTAAATATCCATCAGGTGCTTGTGCGTGTCTGTTGCGTAATTTGCCAAAAGACGGCCAACCTCGGGTGTCAGGTGCCGCCATCGCGCGAGGATGGAACGCCCAACCGGGACCTGTGTGATAAGCCCTCCTCGGGTGTATGTGAATTCGTAGGTCAGTCGCTGCCGCATCGCCTTGCGGGTCGCAGCAAGGCCGTTTTCGAGAGCGGCGTCATCGTGCAGGCGTTGAGCTATCCGGCAGTAGGCGATTAGCCCTGCAAGGTAGCCATTGTGGCAATCCTCTTCCATTTTGTTTGGTGATTGAGCGGCAAGTTCCCGCAGTTGCTTCCAATCGCGTTCGATTTTGCTCCAGTCGCCGCTTGTTTCTGCCCAGAGCCAGAGCGGATACAACCTTGCTGCATCACTTCGAGTAATATCGTCCATGACCCGAAGCAATCGCTCCTCGGGAATATCATATAGCGAGCGGGCTGCACCTTCGGTCGGTCTATAAGTCCGCTGTCCGGTCGGACCTTCCAGAGGGCCGCCTGGCGAAGTTATCTTCGCGACATACCCTTTGACTTTTTGCCGCAGGTCGCTGTCGAGATAGTTATAGGCCCTTGCGAGGGTGTAAAGCGTTTCGGTCGGTTCGATAAAGAAGCGGTAGGCCTCGCTGGGGTGTTTGCCGGCTGGGAAGACCAGCGGACGCCATTCGGTCAAGATTAGCTCACTTATTGAATGAGACAGTTCTGCCTTGAGGGCTGCGGTGGAGCTGCCATTTGCGAATTTAGCTACGGGCGATTCCCATATAAAGCGGTCAAGCTCGGCATCTGTAATTTTGCTGACTTGCTGGGAAGCCCGGTCTGATAAAGGCTGCTGGCGTGTGCCGGAAACTTTCACTGGAAGGCCTTTAAGAACGTGATTGAGCCGGCTCATTTCGAGCGTGTCCCAGTCCCAGGGTAACTGCTGGACTTTTTTCCATTCCTCGTCGGTCAACGTTGCAGCCGGCACCTCGGATTGTTTGCTGGCCGAGCCGCCCTGCTGCATCCTGTAGGCAATCACCGCTGCACCTGCATTTATTTCGTGGGTTGGGATGTAATAAAAACTGTCTCCGGCGATTGAAACCGGCATATCGATTACCGAGCCGCCGCCATAGACGCCGGTGCCTCTTGCCAGCCATTCCTTGCCGGCGGGGAGATATTGCCCTCGCAGAATGGCGGCCCATATACCGACTGCTTCGCCCGGCGCAGGCTCGTGGATATTGCGGCAAAAAGGCTCGCCGTAGCCAACGAGCGTGTCCAGGTCCATTGCGTTGACATTGTCCTGGTGGGTGTTGATAAGAACTCGCCCGCCTGCGCTAAGCTGGCACTGCTCATCGTGAACGAGCAGCAGACTGTCGTGCCAGCCGTAAGTGCGCGACTGGTCCATAATGGGAGTGATATGGCCGCTTGTGGTGTCGAGGTGGCCCACATTTAGAAATGGCGAGTAGTGCTCGTAGCGGCCCCGCAGCAGGGCCTGAAACTTGACCACAACTTTCCCATCGGGCGTTACTACAGGCGGAGCGCCGGTGCCGTTCATACTTTCGGCATACACTATCGGAGCAACAAATTTCTGCCTGCCTGTCTTTGGGTCGAGGACAAAGAACGTTTGATAAGGGAGCTGCTCGCTTAACCGCCGTCGAATGTAATTAAGCTGTGCCTCGTAAGTGCCCGGCTTTGCCATCAGCTTGAAGTTTTCTTCACGCAGCCGTGCGTTATCTTCTTTTGTGTGCCGCCAGCTCGCAAAGTCGCCGAAGATTTCCTTGACCATATCGAGCAGAATAGGCTCGATGGAATCGAGAGAGATGACCGGCGTCACGGTAATCATAACCGAACCATCCGGTGCGACCACGGGGTAGTAGCCGCGGAAACTGGCGCCGGGTAGTTTATCGCTTCGCCATACCTGTTTGCCGCCCCTGAAATCGAACGCATAGACGTGCATATCTTCGCTGGCGACATAGACACGGCCTGCTTTAGCATCGAGGGCGGGGCTTGAGAGCAGTGGGCCTCCGGTCTGCGCGGTCCATTTTACTGTGCCGCTATTGCTGTCGATAGCGTAAAGCTTGCTGTCTCGGCTGCCTACAACAACTATACCTTCATAGACCAGCGGTGAATTCCACACCACTGAGCCGGTTTGGACGGACCAGGCGGCTGTGCCGTTGGAAGTATTGACTGCGTAGATTTTCCCTTCGGCGTTGCCGAAAAAGACCAGTTCGGCCCTGAGCTCACTGCCGAAGGGCTTGTCGTTGGTTGCGGCAGGGGTGTGGAGAATTGCACCGGCCGTTTTGAAGGTCCAGAGGTCTTTACCGGTGTCACTATCTATGGCGTATAGAGTGCCGGCCATTGTGCCAATGAAGACTTTTCCATTCACGATGATTGGCTGAACACCCGCCATCAGGCCTTCATCGGCAAACAAGCGGTACCATTTGCGCTCAAAAGGCGGACGGACCTCCACTGCGGTGGCCCCGCTCCTTGCCGGGTCGTGTGCGAGCATCGGCCAATCCTCTTCTGCTGCGGGATTCGCATAAGAAGAGATTAACAAAGGATGCAGCAAAAGGACCAGGCATACCGCTGCTGTTCCGGGTGACATAGACTCCCTTTTCAGGATTTCCGCCCGCCAGTCCGCCAAAGACGTCGTGGCGGAGCGGGCCGGCGGCAGAATATCACTCAGCAATCAGGTAAGGTTGTTCCGGCAATTCGCGAATCCAGATGTTGCGGAATCGCATCGGGTTGCCGTGGTCTTGCAAACTTATCGGCAGCTTGTCCTCGTGACGGCTGTATTTGGCTATTTGTTTATGGGCCGTCAAGCCCTTGATTTCAACATTGTTTTGAACGACAGCACCATTGTGCAGCACAGTAATCCTGGCTGGCCGGATACATTTGCCGTCCGCGTCAAATATAGGACGCAAGAAACTGACATCGTAGCTCTGCCACTCGCCCGGTTTGCGGCAGGCGTTGACTATCGGCGGATACTGGCCATAAATCGAAGCTGCCTGGCCGTCGGCATAAGTGGGGTTCCCATAAGAGTCGAGAATCTGCAGCTCGTACGTGTTCATAAGGAATATGCCGCTGTTGCCTCGTCCCTGGCTGCTGCCTTCAACCTTTGCCGGCGTAGCCCACTCAATGTGCAACTGACAATTACCGAATGTTTTTTTTGTATGGATGCTACCGGTTTTGTTGACCTCCATATAACCGTTTTCTATCTTCCATTTTGCGTCACTTGCCTTGTCGCCGGTCCATTCCGAGAGGTTTTTTCCATTGAACAGGATTATCGCATCGGACGGCGGCTGCCCAAATTGTGCGGCTGGAGTTATGACCGCAGGTTTCGGACGGGTCTCATCGTGCACGGCATATTTATCCTGCTGTTTTTGTGCGTAGGTAGTGACAGCGACACACATTGCTGCGACAAGTACGCACAACGTCACTTTCAATGCCAGGGATTTTCTTTTCATAAGTAAGCTCCTTAAATTGTGTTCTTATCTGACGTTTTTCCAAAAAAGTAGTCCGGCAACACACCGGACTTTTGAGAAAGTCGGTTAAGCCTCCTGAGATTAGCTATGCAAATCCAAAGAGCACAATCCAGGACCAAATAGGATAATGCAAAGCGGAGAAATGGTCAAGATTATTTGATGACTTTGCCAAACTGAAGCAGCGGGATTCTGTGGCAAATTCACATTGCTATGTTGTTACGTAAACACAGCAACCGACCTTGGCAAAAGAGATTCTTTGCCCACAGGCTGGCAGGCTCAAAATGGCATTTTTGACCTGTGTTGGATTTCTATTCCCAGCAGGCCTCTTGCGGTTCGAGGTTGCAGTCCAGCCACACGGAGCAGAGGGCGGCAAGGTCCTCGAAGTCAACCTTGCAGTCGTTATTCAGGTCGCCGACTATGGGTTTTGTGCAAACCGGCTCACCAAATATTGTGAACTGCACCTTTGCCTTCATTGCGTGTGCCCACCAGCCCTGGAGGCCGCTGCCGTGGAAAGACTCTTCGGTGAGTAACATATAGCAGGAATAGTCTCCCGGCCGCAGGCCTACGCCATTTTTTGGCAGACGCTCCCACTCGCCAAAGATGCCGACCGTTTTTTCGGGATAATCGGTATCGTATTGGGTATGGATGCTGGGGTCAACATCGAATGTGCGGGTAACAACCGGACCATCATTTGTTCCGGGGGTGGTCTGTGAGGTCTTAAAGAGCACATGATAGCAGTTGTTGATGGTATAGTTAAACGCAGCGTTGCCGTTATTATCGGTGATGAAATACTCAAATACACGGTAACCGGTATATTTGTAATTCAGACCCGTGGGGCTGCCGCCGTCCGGAGTGTTGCGTCTGGCGTAATAGACGGTGTCATTGGGGTTGGGGGAGGAACCGTCTCCTTTATCGTTGAGGTTCCAGCCGGCGCTCCACGAGGACCCTGTCCACTCCTGCTCCCACCAGCGGCCGTTACGGCCTATCAGCTCGTTGCAGCCGTCGTTTGTATCGCCGAGCTTGTATGTTGATTCGCCATTCAACTTAAACTGATAAGCAAAGTTGGGCTTAAGATTGGCGGCAGTCAGCGTGCCGACAAGCTGGCGGCCAACGGTGTTGTAAGTTACCTGCACATTAGCGTTATCATACGTATAACTATTTTGGAAAGCGACACTGTATGGCTGGTCTGCCACATCCATCCATCTATATGCACTATTGGGGCCGTAGTTTTCGAGCATCACTGTCGCCACAGGAACAGAGCCGACGTGCAGAGTTGCTTTTTTGCCCTCCATAGTGCTGTCGTGGGCCTCAATCACGACGCCGACCTTTACCATTCGTGTGCGGTCGGGCGAGGCCGTCAGGTCCACCGTCAAAATGGCGGACTGGCCCTGGTTAAGCGTTACGGTAGCGGAATCCATTTGCGTCTCTACCCACGCGCCGCTGGAGGTGCCGGTCACACAGAAAACACGCACATCGAGGGGTCCTTGCCCGCTTTTATACCACAGGGGTAATTCCAGCGAACTGAGACCGGAAGCGTCCATATGCAACCGCCTCCCCCACTGTAAGACAAGGCCTAAACCGCTTGTTGCGCCCTGGCCCAGCCAATCGGCGCCATCGGGTTTCCAGACTTCGAGTCCCGCAACCGAATTATCAACAGGGTTTCCTACGTCATCAACCAGATGATAATACACATCGACGCCGGGACCCATCACATCGTAAGTGCCGGTCATCTGGCCATCAAACTGCTCGCCGGGCTGTGAGGACCCCGGATGTCTATTTATCCCTTCGGCATCGACGAAGGCCGCGATGAAACTATCATTCCACCGCCAGATGTCTGCACGGATGGGGGTGGCGGCAACGAGTGTCATGCCAATAACGGCAATTAGAATTGAAAATCTTTTCATCACCAATCTCCTTGTTTGAATATGATAAGACAAACATTTGCCTATGCCCGAAAATTGCGCATACGATAGCACTCCTGCGCGCTACGCAAGCAATCCACCAAGACATTGTAGCAGATAACCGGCTTTGCATCGGGCGAAATACCTTCCGTGGCGTGAATTATTTCGGTAAAAGAGCCGTATGTCACTATATAATTTTAGCAAATTACAGCGGCTAATGCAAGTAAAAACAGGGGATTATGATACCCAAAAAAGTTGTTCAGGGCTGTTATATTCGCTGTGCGTTTCTGCTGCCTTTGAAAAATGAAAAGTCAGCAAACGAGGAGTTTGCTGACTTTAGCGGACAACATCCGGTTGTGTTTGGTCGAGGGATAGGTTCTTATATACGCATCAAATTATCGCTCGCGTCGCACAAGCTGCCTGAGTTCCTCGACATCTTTTCGCAATCGACCGACTTCTTCCCGCAGTATCTCTATCTGATGTATAAGCTCAGGTGCGGCCGGCGGCTGCATCTTTCCTTCGACTGGACCTTTAATTTTTCTTTCAAGCTCTTTTGCCTCACGTAGAATTGCATCAGCCCTATCAGGCTGCCCGGCCTCTTTGGCTTCTCCGGCGAGGGCATGCAGGCGCTCGATTTCATTTTTTGGGCTGCGGATTTTGCCGGGCGGTGTGGTTTCCTCGATTTCTCTTGCAATTTGCTTAGCTTTTTCGCGAAGCTCTGCTGCCTCGTCTTCACGGCCTTGTTGTTGGGCGAGCTGGGCGGCCTTTTTAAGTTCGGCAAGTTTGGCCTGCAATTCCTTGACGTGCATTGTCTTTTCTCGCTGTTGGAACTCGGTTTTTAAGATTCGTTCAAGCTCTTCGGCCTCAGCCCGGATGCGCTCGGCTTTATCCATCTGGCCTTGCTCCTGGGCTTCGTGGGCCATTTTCTCGAGGTGGTTTAGTTTTTCTTTAAGCTCGATGCGTTTTTGTTCCTGGCCTTCGCGGTCGCGTGCCTCAAGCTCTCTGGCTAACACCATAATTTTTTCGCGTAGCTGAGCGGCTCTATCGTGCTGACCTTCACGTTCGGCAAGCTCGGCGGCTTCCTTGAGCTCGGCGATTCTGGCGTACACTTGTTCAGGTGGCGGCGGTTTTGGCCCACCTTCAGCAGGCTCGAACTCTCGCCCCATCATTCGCTGGAGCTCTTGTGCTTCCAGCCGGAAGTTCTTGGCCTTCTCTTCGGCCTCGCGTGCCATTGTGCGGAGCTTTTCGATACGTTCTTGTGACTGCCGAAGTTTTTGCGTATCTTCTTTTGCGGGCATGCCTTCTTCTGCAAGGCAGACAATAGCACAAGCGAAGACACACAGAATTGATAGAATCAGTGTATTCTTACACATAAGCAGCTACCTCCCTTCTTTTGGTAAAAGAAATGTTTATCAACATAATGTCTCTCAACGGACAAACTCTTCATGCACCGGCGCTGGAAGAGTATTTAGCCGGTTATTGTTGGCCGTCATAGAGCGAATATAGTTTCAGTGACTGTTCTAAACCTTCTCAGGCACAACAAACGGCTTGCGGTACGGCCGGGTCAGCAGCTCATTGGCCTTTGGATTGTTCACGAACTTCTCTCTCTGTGGGTCGAATTCGAGTTTTGGGCCGAGGCAGTATGTGCTCTTCGACAAATCGAGGCCTAATGTGCCTTTCACAGTCTGCGTGATCGTCTCCCAGGATTTAGCGACTTCCTCGTGCTTGTCGAGCACGTCGGGCCTGGTCGTGCCGGGGGTCTGCTCGCCGAGGCGGTAAGAGATGTTGCCTAAGTGGCAGCACGCCGCCGACAGATGCGCCTTGGTAACGTCGGCGTGGAGATCTTCGCGCTTCCGAGAACGCACACAGTGTATGAAGTTCTCAAAGATGTCGCCGGGACCCATTTTCACATCAACGTCCACTAATTTTTCAGCCTTGTCCGAACCCTTCGGATAGAACTTCCCGTCCCTGATCGCGCCTTCCTCAAGGAAGAACTCGTTATCGACTTTGGATGGATATTTCTTACCATCGACACCCGCCCTATCGACCAAACCGATGACCTCGAATACGAGCAGCGGCCCGCCAAAGTCCATCACGGTCAGTTGGCAGTTGGGAGTCTGTGCCTGGTCGGTGAACTCCGGATGACCGGGCGTCGAGTTAACCCAGCGCCCGCCCATGCTGATTACGCTCTTGGGCAGCATATCTCCGGGAATCGCCCACCGCGCAATATCCATCTGATGGACACCCTGGTTGCCGATTTCTCCGTTGCCGAAGTCCCAGAACCAGTGCCAGTTGTAGTGGACTATGTTCCCATGGTACGGCTGAAGGGGCGCCGGGCCAAGCCAGATATTAAAGTCCAGGTTTTCAGGCGGCTCTTGGGTCGGCTTAAAGCCGATACTCCATCGTCCTTGTCCATTCTTGGAGGCCCACGCCTTGGATACCAGCAGCTTGCCGTACTTGCCGCTGGCGATAGCGGCCACCTGCTTTGCCCAACTGCTGCTCGAGCGGCTCTGCGTTCCATGCTGCACTATTCGCTTGTACTTCTCCGCGGCCTCAACACACTTGCGGCCCTCGAAGATGTTGTGGCTGCATGGCTTTTCAACATAAACGTCCTTACCCGCCTGGCAGGCCCAAACCGTGGCCAGCGAGTGCCAGTGGTTCGTCGTCGCGATGGATATCGCGTCGATATCCTTGTTTTCGAGCAGCTTACGAATATCAACATAAGTATCAACCTTCTTGTTCTTGTCTGCGAACGGCTTGGCTCCCCGCTCCAAAACCTTCCTGTCCACGTCGCACAGTCCCACCAACCGCACGCCGTCCATCTTGTCGAACGCCCCAATGTGTGACCCCCCGCGACCGTTGATTCCCACCACGGCCACACGTATCTCGTCGTTTGCCCCGCGCACGCGGGAAAACGGACTGGCCAATGCCAGCCCGACACCGGCGGCTGCGGAGCGTTTTATAAAATCTCGACGTGTAATAACTTTCATTTTTGACCTCCTTTTAGTTTTTGAACAAAAAGTGTATTGATGAGCAATTGCACAAAACTAAAATAATCGAAAACATAAAAGATAGCAAGGGCGAATTTGAAAAAGCTGCGGCTTTTTAGATGCTCTATCCGCCGTTTTCGCCTCTTTGAACTTTACCTGCGTCTAATTTCCTTATCTGGCGGTGCCGCATTTGACCGGCAATCAAGTAGATTTGGCCGCGGAGCGGGGGACAATTTATTTGAGGACCTCTTTTATCGCCCGGGCCACGGTGTAATCAGGCAGTTTTCCAAGTGCCGGGTCGGATTCGTAGCCGCAGATAATGCTTTTTTCGGGGAAAGCGCCAACTTCGGCAATCAGCTCTTCTGCCAGTGGCCGCAGCGTTTCCTCTGTTACTCCTCTTTCTGCTATCCGGTTTGCTGCCTCCACCAGTGCCGCAAATTCCTCCCTGCTGTCGTACCAGTTAAGCTGCAATTCCAGCTCAAATGCCTCCCGGGCCCTGGCCCGGTCGAACGTGTATTGGAATCCGATTGGGTTGTAGTACTCTATCCGTTCATTTATGAATGCAAGGCATGCATCCCGGTAAGCCGCATATTTTTCCTCATTGAAGTCATTGGACCATCGCTTTGCGATTTCCTCCTGCAGCAGCACATTTACCTTTGTCGCCAAAAGCTCTTTGTTTGCATCGATGCGGTCGTAAAGAGCTTCGTAATATGCTTTCAAAAGCAGATTTGTTTCGTTCATTTTCTCTTTTCGCCTCGTCCTGAGCGAAGTCGAAGGGCAGTCAGCGAAAAATATCAGCGAGAGATTGCGAAAGCTGTTCGGCCGCCTGAGCTGCTTCGGCAGATACGCTCTGGCCCAGTTGTGTTTGTGCCGGCTGAATCCCTATGAAGTAAATATCGACCTTTATATTTCGGCTGACCAGCTCGGCAAATAAACGCGGCGAAAGTGTGTGTGTCGAGACAATAAATGCGTTTAATTCGTGAGGCTCAAAGATTTTTATTGTTCCCGGACCGGCCCCAAAATCGATAGCGTCGATAATCAGAAGATTTTGTGGGGCTTTTTTGGTGATTCGTTGGATGTAATTTTCAGGGACGGTGCCGGCGTCTATTATCTCGGCAGCGATGCCGGCTTGCCGCAGTTGTTCACAGACAAGCGGTCCTACTCCGTCGTCGCCTTTTAGAGTATTGCCGATTCCAACAATAATAGTCTTCGAGCCGCGGAGTTTGCTTAGCTGTTCAAAAACTTGCCGGTCGGTGCCCATCGTTTTACAGCCGGATGTTCAGCGCATATTTGCACTTGGGGCACAAGATTTGCATAAAGTCGCTTGACCTGGTCTCTTTATCGCTCGGCTGGCCCCCGACAGAACCATTCGGGGGCTGGTGAATGTGCTGTGGCTCTGTGGTAAGCTCTCCGCTCTTGGCCAGCAGCAGGGAAGGGTTCGTATAGGCCAATGGCCCAAGCTTTTCGTAGAGCCAGACCAGGTGCTTTTTGGTCCCTATTAATGCGCCGCATTTTTCACACAACTGAAGCTCATATTCCTGAGTTTCTGCCATACTGGCCCTGTCCAGGCCTGCCAGGTCCCACTTATTCGACAGTTTTATCCCTGTTTTTGTGGTGCAGTTCTCCTGGCAATTGCCGCAGAAGATACAAGTGTCGTATCGCAGAGTTATTTTCCTTACCGGCGGATTGGCTGTAAGGTCGTCGGCCTGGGTTAAAGCCTCGGTCGGGCAGACGTTCACGCATGCTCCGCAGCCGATACAGGCGTCCACATCAAATTCGGGTTTACCTCTGTATTTTTCCGGCACCACGCACGGCTCAGCAGGAAAACGAGTGGTAAATCGCGGCGAAAAAACCGCCGTCACAGCTTCCTTTAATTCTCTTAACTTCGGCAGACGCAATTTCAATCTCCTAAACTCAATTCGGTCCGCCGGAATTGGCAGACGAACTTTCCTTTTCTCTTTGAGCATGTTCGGCGTATTTGTCAACTATACTCTTTTCCCACAGCTTCACGCCGGACAAGTAAGCCCCTTTTGCTATCGCGTGGGCGGCTGTAGGTGAAGTTATTAGTATAAACACGGCACAGGCTATCGCCTTTGCGCTTGTGGGCCCAAAACCGCTTATCAATGCAACCCCTGCCAAAAGCATAATGGTCCCGAGGGTTACGCATTTTGTTGAGGCCTGCAGGCGGTTGTAAACATCGGGAAAGCGAACTAAACCGATGCAGCCGAATATGTTGAACAAAATTCCGATTCCTATCAGGATATATCCTGTAATGTCACTCATCGAAGCTTCTGCCCTCCAAAAACTTTGCCAGCGCTATCGTCCCTATAAAGCTGAGCAGTGCCCAGGCCAGGGCGACATTGAGATAAAAATCCTTTCCGGTGACAAGCCCCAGAATACCGCAGAAACCTACTATAACGATGCCCAGTATATCAATGGCCACGGTCCGGTCCGGGGCGCTCGGGCCGCGGCCTATTCGGTAAAGACACAGGAAACAGCAGACGAACAAGCCGATATAAAATACTGTTATCAATGATTCCATAGCTTGTCTTTCTATTCGAAGATTTTTTTCAAGAACCACTCAAACGTCCCGGCGATAATCCTGGTTGCCTGTTCAACATCGTCGGACTGGACATTAATCCAGTGGATGTACAAAAACCCATCGTCGGTTAAATCCACCGTCATAGTGCCCGGGGTCAGGGTAATGGAGTTGGCCAGGGCGGTGATGGCGGATTCGGTTTTCAGATTTGTCTTTATTTTTACGATTCCGGGTTTTATCGGCATCTTGGGATGGAGGGCGCGGTACATAACGTCTATGTTGGCTCTTACCAGAAAATAGAGAAACACGGGCACGTACACCAAAAACCAGAACAGCCGTACCGGCGAGATAAATACGTGATGCTCTTTGGGTAGTATCTCGTGGAACAGGACAGCCACGAGAGCGGATGCTATCAGGCCCGCAGCCATAACCTGAACGTTGATCTTGCCATCGACGAAGGGCCAGGCTATTACTACCCAAACGATAAACGCCAGGACAAAATAAATAAGTCGCCTCATATTACTTTACCACCTTCTGCTGCCTACATTTTTATTATCCCTGCGGAGGCCCAGTACCCGGGCCCGGCAGTCAGCACCTTTACCGCCGGTTCGAGTATGCTTTCTCTCAAAGACGGCACTATCACCAGTAAGCCCATAAGCACACACAGGCACGCTAAAAATACCATCGCGGCGAGCATAGTGCCTCTATTCTCCTTTATACCCTGCAGATTTTCCGGCAGCTCACCGAGGAAGATGTATCGCTGCACTTTTAAGAATGAAATCAAAGTAACCAGACTTACAATGACCGTCACCGCGGCTAACCCGAAAAGCCCCGCCTGAATGGCCGCCACTACAAGTATTAACTTGCTCCAGAAACCGTTAAATGGAGGGACACCGGCAATCGAAGCTGATGCAATAGTGCAGGCGGCCCGGGTAAAGGGCAGCTTTTCCACAAGTCCCCCCAATGCCTTTATTTGTCTCGTGCCTGTTGACATCTCTATTGAACCGCTTGTCAGGAACAATAGGGTCTTGAAGACGGCGTGGTTGACAAGATGAAACAGTCCGCCGAGTATTGCGAGAGAGGCCCAGGCGACATTTCCATTTTGAGCAAGAATCAAAGCTCCGATGCCTATTCCGAGAACCACGTAACCCATCTGTGAAATGCTGTGGTAAGCCAGCAGCCGTTTGAGGTCCCATTGGCCGACCGCCAGGAACACCCCCACAACCATGCTCAAAACTCCAAGCGCAATCAGAAGCCAGCTAATCTGGACCGAGACACCGAATATATTGAAAACCACACGAGCAAGAGAATAAACACCGAGTGTTTTTATAATGATGCCGGAGAGCATTGCGGAAATCGGAGCCGGGGCCGATGGATGCGCATCGGGCAGCCAGGCGTGGAAGGGCACCAGGGCGGACTTCAGCCCAAAGCCAACAATAAATAGGGCCAAGGCAAACATAAGGCCGGCGTTCAAGCCTGAGGTTTGGATGGCTTTTGCGACGCAGGCCATATTGAGGTAGGCGGTGTTCCCGTAAACAAGCGCCAGTGCAAAAAGGATGAACGAAGAGGCAACGCTGCCCAGGACCATATATTTGAAAGATGCCTCCAGCTCCTCGTGCTCACAGCCGAAGCCGACCAGTGCATAGGATGCAAGCGAAGCGATTTCAAGGAACACAAACAGGTTGAACAGGTCCCCGGAGAGAACCAGCCCGTTCATCCCTGCGACCATTAGCATAAACAGACTGAGGTATTTCGACTTGGCGGTGTATTGCTCCATATATTTTGCGCTAAAAAGCATCGCCGCGGCGCTGACGACGCCTATAGCCAAAAGCATAAGTGAGCTTAAGCCGTCCAGAACGAGAATAATTCCAACGCTGATAGACCAGTTGCCGACCTGGTAAACACCTTTTTTCCCAACGCAGGCAATAGCCAGTACAAGCAGAGTTATCGTGGCCAGATTGGCTAAAACCGTTGCGGCGTTTTTACCTTTTTTGCCAAACAGAGGCAGCACAAACGCCATCACCAGAGGGATTAAAACAAAGGCGGGTAGCACTCTGGTCATCCTCTTAACCTCCTTATCTCGGTGATGTCGAAGGTGCCGTATCTTTCGTAGATTCTGATGCAAATCGAGATTATAAGCGCCAGCGAACCTAAACTGATGACAATTGCAGTCAGGACAAGGGCCTGCGGCAGCGGGTCAACCGAGGTATTGATGAAGTTAGCGGTAATCTGCGTTGTCCCCGGCTCAAGGTACGTTTTGTCGATGATGGGGGCGGCGCCGCCTGTTCGGTAGCCAAGCATAATCAAAAAGAGATTTACGGCATACTCCATAACTGCAAGGCCGATTACGATCTTAACCATGTTCTTTTTGACGACTGCGCAATACAGCCCAATCATAAATAGTAGAAAGCATAACGCATAAGGCATCGTTTTCATCTCCTTTTGATTGGCTATTCAAACCTTCATTCTCTGCCCTTGCAGCTTATCGAAAGCATCAGAATCACCAGGAATAACGACACACCGACCTTGATGCCGATGGCGATATTCAATAGCGGTATCGTGCCGGCGCTTACAAGATGCAGCGCCTGACCAGACAGGTACTTTTGGAAGAGGAAGTTAAGGAAGAAAGACCCGCCGAAAACTATTCCCAAAATTGCTATAAGGGCAAACATAAACGCTCCTATGCAATCCAGTTTCGAGGCAAGACCCAAAGGCAGGTTTTCTTCTACAAATTGTCTGCCGAACGCCAGCATCAACAGCACATAAGAGGCGGCTAAAATCACGCCGCCGGCAAAGCCGCCGCCGGGTGTGAGGTGGCCGAAAAGAACGATATTTATCCCGAAGAGGAAAATAAACACCTTCACCCAACTGCTGACGGTTTTTACTATTATTGTCATTCCCTTCATGCGTCTGGTTCCTCCACGAGCTTTCTGCTTTTTGCCCGAAGGATGACGGTGGCCCCGAGAATCGAAGTGAACAGCACCGTCACCTCGCCGAGCGTGTCATAACCGCGGTAATCCAAAATCACCGATGAGACGACATTTGCCGCTCCGGTCTCACGAAGCCCGTTTTTTATGTACAGCTCAGAGGGGGACCCGGGGACCTCGGCAAATTTTGGAGAGCCAAAATGGGGCAGGGTTCCAAAAACTTCTATGCCTGCCATAAAGATTACAAAGATAATTACTACCGATACGACCGTTCCGAAAAATTCCCTGTCGCCGGTGATGAGGGTAAGGTCGCGGGAAATCGTCGCGCGAATCATAATAATCAGACCCAGGACCTCTACTACAATCTGAGTTATGGCGATGTCCGGCGCCCGCAGGAATAGAAACATCAGGGACCCACCAGCCCCGATAGCTCCGACACAGATTACCGAACCAAGTAAATCCTTGGTCTCCACGGCGATAATGGCCGCAATTACCATAAAGATAAGCAAAATGAAGAATAAAATAGTCATATCCACCTCACCAAATTCTGCAGACCACAAGCAGAACAATCAGCAGCCCCAGCGTGACCCAGGTCAGATACATCGACAGAATCCCTGAATGCAGCCATCGCAGAAGCTCCGTCAATGCCAGCCCTGCTCGTCCGCCTTGATTGTATAGGTCAAAATGGCCTTTTTCCTGGGCGCTGTAAAGCTGCCTCAAACCGCCCATCGATGAGACCGTCTTATAGAAGCCTGTGCCGGGCACTATCATTTCCTCATTGGGTTGTGTTTCGCCGCAGGTCCAGGTGGGCACAGTCCTGCACCGTCCCTGGCGGACCGATAACCCGATAAGTAAAATCACTAAGCCGATGAGAATGCCGAACACAAGTAACGCCGTGGCCAGAATAGACTCCCACGTTCCGAAGATAGCGGCCCCGGGTTGTATATTCAAGGCCGGATAGATAAACCAATTCAACGGCACGGTATAGAAGACGCCAAAGAACACGCACAGCACGGCAAGGGCCGCCATCGGGATAAATTGCAAAGGCGATACTTCTTTGACGTTTTTTAGCTCGCTGGGCAGTCTTGACAGAAACAGCGAGTGCAGAAGTTTGACAAATGAAGCTAAAGTCAGTGCGCTTCCAAACATCGCACAGGTAAGCCAGATGGGCCACAATTTGGCTGTTGCGCCCCCTTGTGCTGTTCCCATCTCAATTATGCCCTGGTAAACCATCCACTTCGAAACAAAACCGTTGAATGGCGGGATGCCCGAAATGCTCAGTGCGGCGACAAGACAGGCGGCAAAGGTGACCGACATTTTCTTGCCGAGACCGCCGAGTCTGTCCAGTTCTGCTGTTCCGGTTTGCTGTTCGACGGCCCCGCCACACAGAAATAAGCAGCATTTATATATCGCATTATTCAACATATGGAACAGCGCACCGGCGATGCCGACAGGCGTCATCGTCGCTATGCCAAGTATCATATAGCCAACCTGACTTACTGCGTGGAAGGATAGCAGCTTTTTGAGGTTGTGCTGAACCATCGCAATCATTACTGCAATGATTATCGTGGCTGCACCAATGATGGACAGGACCATGCTCAGGGCCGCCGAGTTGAGCACAAAGATTTCCCGCACGATGATTACCAGAAGATAAATTCCCAGCAGCTTGTCGATTGCAGCGGGCAAAAGCGCCATCACGGAAGCCGGTGCGTATTCACCGCTGGTGGGCAGCCACGTGTGCAAAGGTAGCGCGCCTGCCTTTGTAATGGCTGCCGTCATAAGCAGTAAAAATGCGATAATCGGCAGGGCAGAGGTTGTCTGAATGCTGATGTCCGAAATGATAAATGTCCCTGAAATCGCCCACGCCATTAGTACGCCCAGTAAAAACGCCCCGTCCGATGCGCCTATCATTGCAAAGCTTTTTGTCGCCGCGAAATTGGAATTTCTGCCGCCCGTTGTTATCAGAAGATACAGTGATGCAGTGACAATCTCCCAGAATATAAGCAAAAATAATAAATGGTCGGAAAGCAGTATTCCTGCCGAACCGCCTATCGCAAGCAGGATTGAACCATAGTATTCGTTCAGGCGCTTTGCCCCGGCCATCGACTTCAGCGAGTATAAGGTTATCAATACGCCGAAGCCGGCAGCGAACAATAGTATAAACGCCCCCAGTGGTTTGGCTGTCAGCAGCAGGTCCAATTTCAGCTCGTTTATCTGAAATACCGACCAACTATAATCAGACCGACCGGCGGCAAATATCCGGATTGCCAGGGCGAATGTGACAACCGAAATAATCAGCGTCAGAGCTGCGGACAAATGTTTTATCCTGTTTGGCAGAAACAGCAGCACAAAGCCCGCAATCAACGGCAAAAAGACACAGATAAGCAAAGTACTATCCAATTTTAGAAATCCTCCAACTTCAGTTCCGGTGCGCCAATGTCCTTTTTGAGACGCTGTGTTTTCTGGCGGCTTAACTGCAGCAGCATTTCATAATCGTGGACGACGTTACCGCGTCCGTCAACGACGGCCAGTCTCTCCGTGCAGCTATAGCAGGGGTCAACCGCGGCCAGTGTTATCGTAACGTCGGCAATGTTCTGCCCAATACAGGATGCCTTGAACGAGGGCACGTTGACGTAACTCGGTGCGCGAATCTTGTGGCGAATCGGCCTGTTGCCGCCGTCGCTTCTGACGTAATGGAACGTTTCGCCTCGCGGCGCCTCAACGTGACCGCAGCCCTCTCCTGGAGGGACCTGTTTGACCTCAAGAGCAATGGGACCTTTCGGCAGCTTCTTGAGGGCCTGCCTGACCATCTTGATTGACTCGGAAGTCTCAAGCAGGCGCACCACAGCCTTTGCAAAAACGTCGCCTTCGGGTTGGGCAATTACCTTCCAGTCGAGATCAGCATAAGCGGCATACGGGTCATCACGCCTTACATCGATACCGATGCCACTACCTCGAGCCGTTGGACCCGTTACGGCATATTTAATAGCGGCCTCTTTCGTCAGCACGCCCACGCCTTTAAGCCGGGCGTGAAGAACAGGGTCGTCAAGTACCGCTTTTGTGAGCATTTCGGTTTTCTTTTCGATTATGTCGAGCTCTTTGAGTATTTTCGGTATCGTCTCATCGGGCACATCTTCTCTACAGCCGCCAATCCTCAAGTTGCCGTAGTTGTTCCTGTTGCCGCTTATCTCCTCAAGCAGGTCGAGCACTGGCTCCCGGTACCTCCAGGCCCACATAAAAACGGTGTCGTAACCGATGAAATGCCCTGCAAGACCTACCCACAAGAGGTGGCTGTGAATGCGCTCCAGCTCATTGATAATCGTCCGCACATACAACGCCCTTTCGGGCGGCTTTATACCGGCAATCTCCTCCACCGCCTGAACGTAAGCGAGAGGATGTGATGCCGAGCAAATCCCGCAGACGCGTGAGACCAGAAACGGCACCTGGTCAAACTGCAGCGATTCGCTGATTTTCTCTATGCCGCGATGATTATATGATATTCTCACGTCAATGTCGGTTACCTTTTCCCCATCGATGGTTAATTGGAAAAATTCCATCTCCTCCTGCAGCGGATGAAACGGCCCGACTGCGAGAACAGGTTTTCTGACGGTTTCTTTCATTTCTTTACATCTTTCCTTAACGGATATACGCCCACCGGCCAATCATCAGCCAGAATTAGCCGTTTTAGATTAGGATGATTCCTAAAATCGATTCCTAATATGTCGTGTATCTCTCTTTCAATCCACTCGGCGGCAGGCAAAAGAGGCGTGATGGATTCAATCGCAGGGGCCTGGCGGTTGCGGATGAACGTCTTTACGGTAATCACACAGCCCGTTGGGTCATACGAATAGTGATATAGCAGCTCAAAGCACTTGTCGGAATCAATCCCGGTAACGGTGCAGAATCTTGCCCCGATGTCCTCGAACAAAAACTTATTGACGGCGTAAGCGTTCTCAGCTTCGCACAGAAGGAATATTCTCTTGTCCGACTTTCGCTCTATGGCGGTGAGCAGTTCGGCCCTGAGCTCACTGCCGAAGGGCTTATTCTTTATTTGTGAAAGCCTGTTGTCCAATTCTTGCTGGTTCATTTTGCATCCTGTCCTTCGACTTCGCTCAGGACGGTGAGCCTGTCGAACCGTTATAAAGCCGATAGCGCCTTTACTATGCCGGATATCATAGCTTCCGGCTTGGGCGGGCAGCCCGGCACATAAGCGATAATCGCATTCGGGTCAACTTCTTTGATGATTTTGTCTATTGGGCCTACCACGTGGTAGCCGGTATTGAATATCCCTGTGCCGCAGGCGCAGGCGCCGATTGCAAACACCACGCACGGCTTCGGGGTCTGGCGGTACGCCTCCTGCACCCGCTTTGCCGCCTGTCGGGTTCCCACGCCTGTCACCAGTAACGCGTCGGCGTGCCGGGGCGAGCCAACCAGCTTGACGCCGAATCTCTCAACGTCAAATTTCGGTGTCAACAGGTCAACAATCTCGATGTCGCAGTTGTTGCACGCACCGGCGTTAACGTGGAAGACCCACGGTGATTTTTTTAGCGACCATATCTTCCAGCTCATAGGTTCACCTTACAGCCAACCGATGCCGTAATAATTGCCTGCCGTGGCAAGTATCACGGCAACAACCAGAGTAATCCCGCAATAAACCCAGAAAAACTTCATCGCCTGGTCAATACGAACACGCGGGTTGGTATTTTTTATCAGAATCAATAGTACTAAAACTAACACATACTTGCTGATGCCCCCTACTAACGGCCATCCCGCTGTGCCGAATCCGCCAAGGAATACCATCACTAAAAACAATGGCAGCGCTACAAGCATCATTGCCTGTATAATCTTCCAGAGGGCGAGCAGTGCCCCGGAGTATTCCATCATTACGCCGCCGGCAACCTCTGTCTCCGATTCGGCAATGTCAAAGGGAACAAATCCGAGCTTTGCCTGCACGCACAATAGCGTTACCAGAAATGCGAGCATTCCTGAGATGCTGAGAACCGGCGTGTGCCGGGAAATCGCGGCTAAGCTGAGCTGTTGACCCTGCCCTGTCAGTGCCGCTGTCTTTATAATCACCACAACAAAGGCCAGGACGAGCGGCAGCTCATAGCTCATAACAAGCTTCATTTCCCTGCTTGTGCCGACCGCCGCGTGCGGGCTGGCGCTTGCCGAGCTGCCGAGAATCAACGCCAGCGAAGGCAGCACCATCAGGTAAATCGCCACGATAATGTCACCGACAAACGGCCTTGTCGGCTCGATAGTTATCCGCCACAGCATTGTCGAAAGCAGCAGCACGCCGGCCAATCCGACAATCGGAGCTCCGACGAAGATACTTATCTGTGCATTCTCAGGGATGAGGATTTCCTTGCCTAACAGCTTCATTACATCCACATAAGGCTGATAGAGTGGAGGCCCTACTCGCCACTGCACAAGGGCGCTTACCTTGCGAACTATCCACGAAGCAGCCAGGCCGAAGACGGCGGTGAACAAAAAGCCCGGAAAAATCAGAATCCAGAACAGACTCTCGAATACCTCGCTCATCTTTTTGCCTCTTTTGTCTCTCTCATAAACGGCTGCCACGTCGTGCCGCCGGCCACTTTGACAACAATGTCGTCAAAGACCTCGACCATGTCGCCTTCTGCCTTGGCCTCTCGGTAGTCTATGCTGTCATTCCGGCAGGTCCTGACGCACAGCGGTTTTTCGCCCGGCGCCAATCTGCCTCTGCACACATCGCAGACGCTGCTCGGGAAAGGTATCAAATCGGGATATATCGTTCCAAACGGGCAGGCCATCGCACAACTGCCGCAGCCCGTGCACAGCATATTTGCACGCTTGAGAGCTCCGGCGTCTTCATTTCTGTTCCCGACGGAAACACTTGCAGGTTTGCTGGGCACCTTTTCCAGTGCCCTACGAGGACAAGCGGTGATGCACGGAGCCAGATAGCACTTGCGGCAAATCAGGGCAAAGCGAATCATTTCCAGCAGCGAATCGAACCCTTTGTTTTCGGGATGGTGCTTATATGAGCATTCCACTTTGGATTCGCCCTGAGGTTTGCACTTTGCCAAATCGATTATTAACTTTGCGCCCATAAATTTCGTATCTCGTATTTCGTTTATCGTTTATCGCCTATCAGCGGCTCCGTCTAATCCCAGATGTTTGGATAGCCCTTTATCTGGTCATAAGTGAAAACGGGGCCGTCTTTGCAGACGTAATATTTGCCTATCATACAATGCCCGCATTTGCCCACCCCGCAGCTCATATTCTTCTCCATCGACAGGTAAATGTGCTCGGCGGGAAATCCGAACTCCAGCAATTTCACCGTGGCGAACTTCATCATAATCGGCGGCCCGCAGACCACAGCCGCCGCGTTTTCAATTTTCACGTCATCCTTCTTAAGTATGGTCGTTACTACGCCGACGTTGCCGTTCCATTTGCCGTCTGATTTGTCAACCGTCAGCTTCATATCTACGCCGGCGATTTTCTGCCAGGGGCCAAAAAGCATCTTTTTGTAAATGAAGTCATCGGGTGTTCTTGCGCCGAACCGGCAGACCACGGCTTTGAAGTCTTTTATCCTGTCCACCAGCGTCAAAAATAAAGACCGAATCGGCGCCAAGCCTACACCGCCCCCAACGATATAAACTTCCTTATTGACAAACTTTTCTATCGGGTAGCCGTTGCCATAAGGCCCGCGGATGCCGACCCTCTGTCCTTTTTTGCATTGATGGATTAAGCCCGTCACTCGACCGGCCTTCATAATGGTGATTTCCATCTTCTTTGTGTCGGCGGGCGACGATGAGGGCGTAAAAGGCGCCTCGCCTTCGCCCGGCAAAGTCAGTTCCACAAACTGCCCCGTCTTGAACCTGAATTCCTTTTCCGGCACGACCACGAAGCTTTTGATTGTTGAGGATTCGTCTATGATATCAACGATTTCGCCGATTATGGGTTGGTAGAGATTTTGGTTCATTTTGCAGCTTTTGCTTTTGTATCGTCTTTGGTTTTAAGCTCTTCGTATAGTTTTTTCATTATCGCCCTTATGTCGATTCCGCCCGCATCCGCATCGACACACCTGCCGCAGCCGATGCACATCTGCAGTCCGTATCTGTCGAGGAAATAGACGAGCTTGTGCATAAGACGGTGCCGCAGTCTGTCCCCGAGCATCTTGCGCGGGTTTGCGCCGCCGGCAACCGCAGCATAAGCACATCTCATACAGCTGTCCCACATCTTCATCTTGCTGAAGTAATCCTTTTGTTTGGTATCGTAGAGATAGAAGCAGTGGCAGGTGGGACAGACTCGCGTGCAGGCCTGGCATTCGATACAGCTTTTCGCCTCCACGTCGAAGACGTCTGAATCATGACCGGCTTCCATAATCTTTCTAATGGGCACATCGAACTTCAGGTCCGCATTTTGGCGCTCAAGCTGCTTTTGTGTCTGCGCCCGGATTTCGTCTCGCTCCGCTAAAGCGGCATCAGAGACGTCGGTGAAAAGCTCAGGGTGTTTTTCTACGAAGTCCCTGCCTTTTTGGGAGCCGATTTCGATGATGAAGCCGTCCTTGACCTGCGAGATGTTCAAATCAAACCCGCTTTCCGAAAAGGGTTTTCCGTCCATAATGTTGCAGAAGCAGCTTTCGCCGGGGTCGAAGCAGTCGGAGGAAACTATGAACATCTTCTCCCGCCTCGCTGCATAAAACGGGTCGTGGAATTCCTCTTCCAGGAACACCTTGTCCAGTATTTCTATCGAGCGCAAATCGCAGTCTTTGAGTCCGAACACGGCAAACGGTTTTATGTCTTTTGGCTCGGCAGGCTCAGGGATAATTGCGGCAAGCTCACGCAACGGAAACAAAAACTCTTTTACCGGCGTGCACGCGCGTATGTTATTGAATTCCACCGCTGCCTCGGAGGAGCTCTCATATCTGGTGAATACAAAGTGCTGCCCTGCCTTTTTCGGGACATAGAGGTCCATCTCCTCGACAACCGCATCGAGCAGCGGATTTAATGAACTTATAAAGACAGCTTCCATCTTTCTTACCAGAGTTTACCTGCTATCGTTTACAAATCAACTTTTATCAAGCAAATTAACTCGCCGGCATATAATAGGGCAGGCGGGCAAGGTCCATTGCAATGTCAATAGTGATTACCTTGACTTTTTTAGGGACCGTTATATAGCACGGCGAAAAATTCAGGATACCCTTTACGCCTGCCTTGACCAGCGCATCTGCGGTCTGCTGAGCAGCTCCTCGCGGGACGGCTATAATTGCCAGATTAATCCCTCGTTTCCTTAATGTTGGCAGGTTTGATACGGCCTCAATCGCAATATCCTTTATTTTCCTGCCGACCTTTTTGGGGTCTGCGTCAAAGGCAGCGGCAATATCAAAACCGTATATCCTGAAGCCTGTGTATGCCAGGACAGCCGAGCCGAGATTACCTGCCCCAACCAGCGCCACCTTTTGAATAATATCAAGTTTGAGAATTTTTTTAATTTCTTTTGCAAGCTTTTCGACGTTGTACCCTACTCCGGGCGTTCCGAACTCGCCGAAGTAGGAAAAATCCTTCCTAATTTGCCAGGGATTGACGCCGACAAAATTAGCTAAATCCCTGCTGGATATGTTGTTACGCCCCTGTTCCAACGAAAAAAGCAGGGCCCTTAAATAAATCGGCAACCTTCGGACTGCCTCATCTGGAATCTTGTGATACCTCATCAGCTATGATACGGTTGTTTTGTGATTGAGTTCACATTCACAAAGTCCACTTGGAAATATAGTTTACGTCTTGCAGCGGAAACTGTCAAGGAGATTTACATAATTCTTGTCAGAATAGCGAAAAAATTTCTTTCTTAACTACTTGATTTATAAGGAATTAGGGTGTCTGTTTAAGAAAGACCAGGAAAATACCTGTTAAGCTTTTCGATTCCGTACCTGACCAGAGTGGCGGATTTGCGTTCTTGAAATTTATTGTCTTCGTCCAATTGCTTTGTAAGCTCGCGGACTTTCTGAATCAAAACGGGACTTTTGGCGGTGAACGATATAGCTCAGTTAAGCTGATATTCAGTTCGAGTCTGCTCTTGTAAATGGAGAAGCTGTCAGGATACAACCTCTCTCTCGCAATTTTCCTAATTTTACCGTAACCGGATGGAGCGACTGCGACTTGCGTTTTGACAATGTGGCTTCTATTTTCCATCTTTGAGCAGGAGTTTAATGAGAATTGAATACAAGTGATTTCTGGTTTCCCACCTTCACATTTGGACCTTTTATGTTTTAATTTCGGTAGTTGTTCTCCATCTTTATGTTCAGCCCAAGAGAGGTAAGACAAAAATTCAAGATTTGAAACAATCTTTGCCGATGAATATTATTAAGCTCGAAAATGGGTGGCTCTGTAAAATGACCTGTCCGGCCATATTAGCTTGACCCGCATTGTTCATCGCGGAAATTACCGACAAGTCGGATCGGAAATTAATGGACGCTGCAGGGAATGGCTAAGGACAAAAAGGAAAGAGCCCCATAAGTCTTAGGGAGAGCGTTAATCGCTCTCCCATTTTATTTTCCCCGCATTATCAGCTCCGGTCGCGGCAAATCTGACGATGAAAAATGCCTGTTCTGCAATTTGGCTTAATGGCGGGCGAGAGGTTATTTTTGGAATACAATTTGGCCGGCGACAACGGTTGTATGGACCGAATAGTCGCTGTCGAGCAAAACCAGGTCAGCGTCTTTTCCCGTCGCGATGACGCCTTTTTTGTCCTGGAGACCTAACACCCTGGCGGGGTTCTCGGTTACGGTTTTGATTGCGACATCGAGGGGACAGTCTGTGAAACTCATAAGCCTTCCCAGAAGCTGACTCAAACCCAGAGCGGTCCCGATTAGAGTGCCGTCTTTGTATCTTGCGGTCCCGTTTTTGGATTCGTATTCGATATCGTTGTAAACGAATTTGCCGTCGGGCAGTCCGAGCGATTGCATACCATCGGTGATAGGTATAACGCGGTCCGGGCCGAGCGTCTCAAATGTAAATCTCACAACCGATGGATGTATGTGGATACCATCGGGGATGATTTGTGCCGTTACGTGTTTTGTCTGGAAAATGGCGATAAGCGGGCCCGGTGAGCGATGATGAAGTGACGGCATTGTGTTAAACAAGTGCGTTACATGAGAGATGCCCGCGTTGAATCCGTCGAGGGTTTGTTCGTAAGTGGCATTGGAGTGTCCGAAAGAGGCGATAATGTTGCGGCTTACCAACTGCCGAACCACTTGAAAGCTGTTTGGCAGCTCCGGTGCGATTGTCATAATTTTTAGCCGGCCCTCTGTCTGGTCCAGAATTTTATCGAGAAGCTCTAATGATGGAGCGGAGAGGCAATCGGGCTGAATCATCCCTCTTTTTTCCGGCGAGACAAACGGCCCCTCCAGGTGAATACCGAGTAGATTAGCGCCGCCGAGATTACGGCCTGCGTTCCGGGCAGCCGTCACAACGTGCTGATTTTTTTGCCCCGCCTTGAACACGGTTGTAGCGAGAAAGCTGGTGACTCCGAAGCGTGCGCAGGTCTGTGATATCGCTTTTAGTGAATCAATAGTTGCATCGAGAACATCTGCGCCTCCTGCGCCCTGAATATGAATGTCAATAAAGCCGGGTGCGATTATTCTGCCCCCGGCATCGAGCGTGGTTACGCTGCCGGCGGTCACGTTGATAGGGCCGATTTTGGTAATCGTGCCGTTTTCAATAAGGATGGAAGTGGTTTTCTGTGGCGAGTTGAACAATTTGCAGTTGGTGATAAGTAATCTTTCTGCCATACTATTTCTCGTATTTTGCGATTGCCCGCTTAAAGAGCCATAGGTAAATGGATTTTCGCGTACCGTACATCGATTCCTTCATATTCATTTGTAGCAGGATAATACAATTGGCGTTTGGCTGCAAGGCTGATGGTGTGGAATATCAAGTAACAAACCCCGGCATCAGGAGCTGCCGCGAGGGTTAAGCTTGACATAGCACGGCGGCAGGGGCGTATGATTTGCTGAAACGAATTTATTTTTGGAGCTGGCAAAATGGTCGAAGCAGAAAAAAGCTGGGAAAAGCGGCTGTCCGACGAGCGATACGTGAAACGCCGCTACCTTGATCCAGCCAATCCCAAAAGTGCCACGAAAGACTTCTATAGTTCGAGTATTCTTCAGGTATTCGATACGCATTACACGAAACACCAATAATGAGATTCGGCGGTGAATAACGAACTACGATTTTTTCCCGCCGGGTTCAAAGAATATCTCCATACCGCAGGGGCCGCAGAGAAAGTGGAGCTGGTACTGGCGGTCATCCTCATCCTGCAAAATCAGCGGTTCGGCGGAGGATTTTGAACTGGGGCCAGGGCACAGTTTCAACTGCCGCCGCAGACAGTATTTTGTTGTCATAACCAAACGCCCGGACATATCCAGGCCCGACTCCGCCGCCGGCTCAATAACCTGCACGCCATGGCGACGGTAGAAGGCCCCCGCCTTTACATTGAGCACATTGCCCATACAGGTCAGATGTTTCTCCGGGTATGGCGTGGTGTTCCTGGAGATAGTCATAGTCAAGCGAGAGCGATTTGCCTCTCGCACCTGCAACAGGCGTTGGACAAGTTCGCGTTTGGCCGCATTCAGCCGCGAAACCGGCAGAAAATACACATCCCGCGTCTGTAGTCGCACGTCGGAACATTCAAAGATAGTATTTCCCAGCCTGGTCAACTGGGCGAAAATGGTCTGGCGGGCGGCCTGTTTCTTCAGGGCCGGCTGTTTCCCCCCGACTATCTCAAGTGCTGCCTGATTTCCATCCTCATCCGTGCCGGACAAAACCAATCCCTGCGGCGTTTCCTGCAGGAGCATCGACAGATGAATCTTGCGCTGTGCGGCACGGCCGGTGAGCTTGCGGGAAAACACATAATCGTAATTACGATAAATCTTCTGCCCCACGCGGATGCCGTGCATCTTTTGCGGGTAAATCCTTCGGTCCCGGACGCAGTTGACAACCGTTCCGCACAGGTTCCGCTGTCGGTCAAAAAAACAAATCCCGTCGGCGTTATGCAGGTCCTGGCCGCCATCAAGAACAAAGCAGGATTTCTCCACGCTCCTGACGACCCCGACGTATTCACCGATAGATTTAGGCGTATCCATCGAGGCAAGGCCGGAGGTGTGGCCGGTAAGGCCGTAGTCGGTGAATCCGCGATTGAAGGTCTTTTCGGGATTCGGCTGAAAATCCAGACGCACCGAGCCGGAAGAACTTCGCCGGAGATTCTTTTTTGAGAGGATTGAATCAAGCCGCCGACGGTAAAAGCTCACAGTGTTGACGACATAAGGAACGTCTTTCAGTCGTCCCTCAATTTTGAACGAGCTTATTCCGGCATCAATCAGCTCCTCCAGATAGTCCGAGCGGTTCAGGTCCTTCAGAGACAGCAGATAGCGGTCCTTCACGATGGTTTTTCCGCGGCTGTCTTTGAGACTGTACAGGCGTCTGCAGGGCTGAGCACATTGTCCGCGATTGCCGCTTCGCCCGCCTAAGGCATAGCTCATATAGCACTGCCCGCTGGCGCTGACACACAAAGCACCGTGAATAAAACATTCCAGCTCGATAGAGGTCCGGCTGCGGATATGCCGAATCTGTTCGAGGGTCAATTCACGGGCCAGAATCACCCGTGAAAACCCGACATCCTGCCAGAATTTCACCTTCTCCAGCGTGGCATTGTGCATCTGGGTGCTGGCAATGAGCGGCAGAGGCGGCAAGTCCAGCTCCAGCAGGCCGACATCCTGAATAATCAGACCATCAACACCTATTTTGTAGAGCTGATGTATCATTTTTTCGGCCACGGGCAGCTCATCGTCATACAGCAGAGTATTCAGAGCCACATAGACCCTGGCATAGTATTGATGAGCGAAATCCGTCACTTGTTGTATAACCGGCATCGCGTTGCCCGCCGCCTCACGGGCGCTGAAGCGTTCTGCGCCGACGTAGATGGCATCCGCGCCACATTGAACCGCTGCCCGGGCGGTCGGGCCATCCTTTGCGGGAGCTAATAATTCGATTTTTCCGGTCATCAATCTTTTAGTTTTGCCCCCATCCGCTGCCAATGACCGTCTAACCGTTTCACCGTCCAACTGTCTTCTTTACACCTCTGCCACTTTGACGCAGACTATGTCATTGTGGCTGGCGCGAGTGGATTTTGTCAGGCGGTGCAAACCGGTCTTTCAGGTTTTTGCGGTGTGGGATTTTATGGTTTCCTGGGCTTTCCTGCGCCAGACATCGGGGCCGTTTTGGGCAAAATATTCGAACGACTCATCATCAACCAGTTTACCTAACATGGCCTTACGGTCGGTCGAGTCAGGCACATCTTTAATAATCCGTTCTCGAAGCGCCTCCAGCTCAGCCAAAAATTCGCCGTGTTTATCGGTGAAGACTTTTTCCAGCTTTTTTCTTATATGGCCGGCATAAGCGGGGCAGTCGCCCTCCGTGCCGATAGCTATCTGAAGCCGGCCTCGTTTCACAACCGCTGGCACAAAAAAGTCGCAAAGCTGCGGCTCATCAACCACATTGCACAGAATCTCCAGCTCCTGACAATCCTTGTATATCTGCTTATTGAGCCGGCGGTCGTTCGTTGCGGCTATCGCAAGCACAGCCCCCACCAGATAATCTTTGGAATACTTCGACCTTACTACTTCGGCATTGCTGTCCGCACAGATGGCCATCATCATATCGCTGATGTGTTCAGCCACGACCACTAAGCGAGCACCCGCTTCCAGCAGCGCCTGCGCCTTGCGGACGGCGACAGCGCCGCCGCCGACCACAACTACACGCCTACCCGCAAGTTCCAGAAATACAGGATATTTTCCCATAGGGATACTCTTATACCACAAGCCGCCCGACTATACCAGCGAATTTGAAAACGCTTCCGTGGGACAGCAACCCCCACATATTAATCGCCCCCCGTTATAAGCTTTCCAGCAGGGTGTTCTTTTTCATTTCGTACCGGCGCTGTTCGCCGGTCAAGGCGCCACCGGCTAATTTCTTTCTGGACTTCTCGAGGACTTGTTGGACTTTCTCTTTTTCCAGGCCGCGGCTGCAAACCGCATCGGATGCTATTATTGTAAGCAGATTGGAGCTGACCAGCGCAAAACCGCCATCAATAAGCACCCTGATTTTGTCCCCATCAAAGACAGGCCGGCTTTGGTCTGCCTGGTCGGATTTAACCTCCATAATACCCAGACCAAGCCGGCAAAACATAGGCATATGGTTATAAAGAATCCCCACCTGACCATCGTGGGCGGGAAATATGACCGAGGCGGCCTGACAATCGAGCAATCTTCCCGCAGGCGCAATTACCACACAGCGAAATGTCTTATCTGCACTTACAACCATTACTACTTTCCGCGTCGCACCGAAAGGGCAGCCGCCTTTTGAGCAGCATCCTCGACCGTACCTACGTACATAAAGGCCTCTTCGGGCAAATGGTCCCACCTGCCTTCGCAGATTTGCCTGCAGCTTTCGATTGTGGAAGGGCTTTCCACGAACCTGCCCTCAAGACCGGTGAACTGCCGCGTTACTATAAACGGCTGAGAGAAAAATCGTTCGAGCTTCCTGGCGCGCGATACAATCGTCTGGTCCTGCTTACTTAATTCGCCAACTCCTAAGATTGCAATGATGTCCTGAAGGTCTTTATATCTCTGCAGGTATTCGAGCACCGTCTGGGCAACACTATAATGTTCCTGTCCAACGATGTTCGCATCGAGTATTCGCGATGTGCTCTCGAGCGGGTCAACCGCCGGGTAAATGCCCTTCTGTGTGATGGAGCGTTTGAGCACCACAAAAGAATCCAGATGAGCAAATGCCGTCACCGGCGCCGGGTCGGTTATGTCATCTGCAGGCACAAAAATAGCCTGCACGGACGTAATCGAGCCTCGTTTGGTGGATGCAATTCGCTCCTGCAACTGCCCCATTTCGGTCGCCAGGGTGGGCTGGTAGCCTACCGCCGATGGAATGCGTCCCAACATCGCCGAGACTTCCGAGCCGGCCTGAGAGAAGCGGAATATATTATCTATAAAAAGCAAGGTGTCACCGACTCCGCTCTCGGAAAAGTACTCTGCCTGCGTCATCGCCGTAAGGGCGACCCTCAGCCGAGCCCCCGGCGGCTCATTCATCTGGCCGAACACAAGACAGGTGTGATTCAAGACGGTATCGTTGCTGTCACCGATGCGAGTCCGCTGCATTTCAAGCCAAAGGTCGTTACCCTCGCGAGTCCGCTCCCCCACCCCCGCAAAAACGGAATACCCGCCGTGCTTGGTCGCGATTCTGGCGATAAGCTCCTGAATAATTACCGTTTTGCCGACGCCTGCGCCGCCAAACAGGCCTGTTTTGCCGCCGCGGACAAACGGACAAAGCAAGTCAATCACTTTTATTCCGGTTTCAAACATCTCGGCCTTTGCCGACAGGTCCGCCAGCTTCGGCGGCTCACGGTGTATCGGCCTTTTGGTTGCCGTTTCAACCGGGCCCCGCTGGTCAATAGGTTCGCCCAGCAGGTTAAGGACCCTGCCCAGTGTTTCCATTCCGACCGGCACCATAACGGGCATACCCGTGTCATAAACATCCATACCGCGGCGAAGCCCCATTGTGCTGCCCAGCGAAATGGCCCGAATCCTGCCGCCGCCCAGGTGCTGCTGCACTTCCCCATAGAGTTTTGTTCTGCCGTTGCCGAAATTGGCCGGTATTTCCAGCGCGTTATACACCGCAGGGACCTGATCAGGGTCAAACCTGGCATCGAAAACGCTGCCTATTATCTGGGTGAGTTTTCCTTTATTCATCGCAAAGCCTCGCTTCCGCCGATTATATCGAGCAACTCTCCGGTTATCTGACTTTGCCGCTCGCGATTGTATTCGCTGGTCAGCTCTCTTATCATTTCCTCCGCGTTGTCGGTAGCGTTTCTCATAGCCACCATTCGCGCCAGATGTTCGCTAATCGCTGCATCCATAAAACAGGTTTCTATTGACGAATGTATCATCATTTTGGCAAGGCCCTCAATGACTTCGTCGGCCGAAGGAGACAGATAGAAATCTTCAAACGACAGCTCCCACGGCCAGAGCGAGGTGGCGCGCGTCGCCAAATCGTCAATCAGCTCCGTCAGAGGCAAAATGGTGAGTGTCTGTGCGTGCTGGCTTGACGCTGAGTAGTACCGCATATACACGATGCCGAAATAGTCCAGAGAACCTTTCATATATTGTTCAACGAAATCACCGGCTATCTCGTCAATTTGTATATCAGACGGTATCTCGTCGAGGTCGTGATAAATCTTTGTCGGTATGATGCCGTGATAATTGAGCGTGCTGACGAGCCTGCGGGCAGGAGCATAAATATCCAGCTTCCTTCCCATCTCTTTGGCTGCATAGACGTGCACCTGGACAAGCCGACAAATATAATCATTGTATGCGCCGCAAAGCCCTTTGGTTGAGCCGATTGCGAGAATGGCCGAGCGGCCCGATGAATTTTCCTTCAGAAGCGGATGCTCAATGGGGACCTGCGGCGTAACAAGAAGATAACCGGCCCGCGCAAGAGCATCGTGATACTCGACGATAGCGGTGCGTCTATTGTGATAGGCCCTGTATTTGGCGGTGGAAACCATCTCCATCGTCCGCGTCACCCTGCAGATATTCTCCACCGCCCGAAGCCGCTGAAATATTTGCCGAATTCCTGCCATTGTAGAATTACGCTTTTGATTTCTGGATGTCTTTAAAAACCTTTATTGCCTCGGTCAATCTCCCAATCAGCTCCTCGCTTAACTTGCCGGTAATGTCTATTTCATTGCTGTAATCGGGATGCTCGGTCGCAAGCCACTGCAAAAGCAAAGTCGCAAACCGGCCGATACTATCCAGCGGAATGTCGTCAACCAGGCCGCTTGAGCCGGCAAAAATAGTAATCACCTGCTCGCCGACGCCCATTGGCGAAAATTGCGGCTGCTTGAGCAGTTCAACCATTCGAGCCCCCCTGTCAAGCTGATTCTGGGTTGCGGCATCAAGCTCAGTCCCAAGTCTGGCAAACTCCTTCAACTCGTTGTACGCCGCCAAGTCCAGCCGGAGCTTGGCTGCAACCTTTTTCATTGCTTCCACCTGCGCATTGCCGCCGACCCGGCTGACGCTTGTCCCGACGTCGATGGCCGGTCTTATTCCCGCATGAAACAAATCCCTCTGCAGATATATCTGCCCATCGGTAATCGAAATAACATTCGTCGGGATATACGCCGAGATTTGCCCTTCAAGCGTTTCAACAATCGGCAGTGCCGTCAGCGAGCCGCCGCCGAGACCATCGGCAAGCTTGGCGCTGCGCTCGAGCAACCGACTGTGAAGATAGAAGATGTCGCCCGGATACGCCTCACGGCCCGGCGGACGGCGAAGCAGCAAACTCAACTGACGATATGCGACCGCGTGCTTGCTTAAATCGTCATAAATGCACAGCGTATCGCGGTGGTGCTCATACATAAAATACTCGGCAAGTGCACAGCCGCAATACGGGGCAATGTACTGCATCGGGGCGCTGTCGGCTGCCGAGGCGGCGATCACGATTGTACGGTCCATTGCCTTATACTTGCGCAGGGTCTCAATCACCTCGGCAATGGTCGATTCCTTCTGCCCGATGGCAACGTAAATGCAGATTACATCTTTATCTTTCTGACTTATTATGGTATCGAGAGCAATGGCCGTCTTGCCGGTCTTGCGGTCCCCGATAATCAGCTCGCGCTGGCCTCGCCCGATGGGAATCATCGAATCGATGCTCTTGATTCCGGTCTGGAGAGGCTGTTTGACCGGCTGCCGCTGGGCTATTGACGGTGCATCCGACTCGATGAATCTGGCGGCAGGCGTTTTAATGACCGGTCCGTCATCGAGCGGTTCGCAAAATGGATTGACCACTCTTGCGAGCAGCTCATACCCGACGGGAATAGAAAGCAACTGCCCTGTTGTATGAACATCGGAGCCTTCCTTGACCTTCGTATAATCGCCGTAAATGACTGCACCTATGGAATCCTCTTCAAGGTTAAAGACTTCGCCACGGACATCATTTTCAAACTGAAGCATTTCGCCTGCCATAGCATTCTCAAGCCCGTAGATGCGCGCGATACCGTCGCCGACCTCGACCACCCGCCCAACGGTCGTGACATCGAGCTTGTCTTTGTATTGACTTATCTCCTGCTTGAGGATGCTTACTATTTCACTTACGTCAAACTTCATCGACCTTGCCCTGTCTTTTCTGCCGACTCATTATCACATTGACCGCACGGCGAAGCCTGCTCCTGACCGAGTTGTCGATGACCCTGTCGCCATAACGGATGATTATTCCTCCCATAATCGCCGGATTAACACTTACCTGGAGCTTGACCTTGTCGTTCACTGCACCGGCAATGTCCGCCGAAAGCTTTTCGGTCTGCCGACCATCCATCGCCTCGGAAACCGTAACCTGCATAATTCTATAACCGTGATGGGCCTCCAATAATTCGTTGAACCTGGCGATAATCTGCGGCAAAAACACCATACGGTTGTGCCGGATGACGGCCTTGAGAAAATCTATTGTCAAATCATTCAATTTTCCTGAGAATATCTTCTGAACTATCTGCTGCTTATACTCCGTCGAAAAAGACGGCGAGACCATCAAGGCTCCAAGCTCTTTGTGCCGAGCGCTAATATCCTGCACAATATCGAGGTCGTCTCTGATGGCGTTAATCATTTTTGACTGCCCGGCAAGCTCGAAAATCGCCCGTGCATAGACCTCCGCCAAATGAACGCCTGCATCAATTACATTCATTTCTGTGCACCTGCCTGGTTTTCTTTAAGCTTCTCGACGGCCTCGGAAATCAGCCGCTGATTATCCTCGTGAGTAACCGCACGGCCCAGGATTTCACTGCTGATTGATAAGAGCATATCGCCTGCGTACCGCCATAGCTGCTGTGACGCTGCAAGCTGAGCATACTCAATATCGGCCTGGATCTTGTGCTTCATAGCAATTGCTTCCTGCGTGGCCTTCTCAACAAGCACGTGCTGCTGCTGACGGGCCTGTTCTGCTGCCTTTTCGACTATCTGCAGACCCTGCTGCTTATACTCATCGAGCACAGCTTCCGCCTGTTTGCGTGTGCTCTCGGCGTCATCCAATTGTTGCTTTATGTGGTCCTCTCTGGCCTTAAGGCTATTAAGCAGCGGCCTCCAGGCGAGTTTCCCCAGGACCACCAGCAGCACTACAAAGGCTATCACCGTCCATACCGCATCGGCAAACGAGCCGCTGAAGATACCCTTCTCATCTATGCTTTTGTCGGGCCCCGCAGGTAGAGCATCCGCGCACACAAACAGAATTATCAACATTACCGTTAGCTTTCTCATTTGGCCCTGAAGTTCACACTGCCCGTTACTTCATCCAGAAAAGGGTCATAAAGCAAATCAGCAGCGCAAAGAATGTGAACCCTTCAACCATTGCAGCCGCGATAATCATAGCCAAAAAAATACGTCCGCCCGCCTCGGGTTGGCGAGCTATGGCCTCAACTGCTTTTCCGCCGATTGTAGCCAGGCCGAAGCTTGCACCAACAACTATCCCTGTGCAACCAACCACTGCCGCTACAATCGGCCACACCGAACCTTCGCCGGCCGCTACGGCCAACATACCACTTATCAAACCAGTCATTGTTCTTCAAACCTCCCAAACATTCACTTACAACAAAATAGTTTTATGAACCAATCATTGCTTCGAGACCTTTTTCACGTCTTTTGCGGAGTATCAGTGGGATTAGAATACAATCACAGTATCCCATTATGTTTTCTAATTTTCAATGCTCCGGCGAAATAGAAATCCCTATGTAAAGAGTGGACAAGAGTGTAAATACATAGGCCTGCAGGAACGCTATGAGCAGCTCAATGAACGATAGCGCCACAACGCCTGCCACTGATGCAACCGCGACACCGTAGTTCCTAAAGACAAGTACCAGCCCAAGAATGGCAGCAATAATCATGTGGCCTGCGACCATATTTGCGAAAAGTCGAATCGCCAGCGTAAACGGCCTGATAAATGAGCTTATTATTTCCAGGCAGTAGATAAGGGGTTTAAGCCACCAGGGCACGGGCGGCGCGAAATTAACAATATAATGCCAAAGCCCCTGTTCTTTAATGCCGGCTATATGGGTCATAAAAAACGCGACCGCCGCCATCGCACCGGTCACGTAGATATTTGCCGTGGCAGGACCACCAAGGCGGCTTTCTTTTCCGGTCAGCAAAGTCACAGCCTGCTCGGTAGGAATCATCCCCAGCAGGTTAAGACTCAAGGTAAAGAAAAACACCGTCCAGACAAATCCGATATACCGGTCGGTCCGCTCGTGCAGAATCGGCCTGGCCAGTTGCTCCCGGAGAAACACGCATACCAGCTCAATCAAATTCTGCAGCCCTCTCGGAACCCGCCTGCCCGACCTCGTCGCCAATGGTACACCTATCAGCAGCATCAACATCACCACAGTGATTGTGAACATATGGTTGCTTATAACCACTTCCCACCGCCCGACGGAAAACGTAAATATCGGTCTGGATACAATCGGCAGTAAGGGATTGAAATCAGCTAAAACACTATTCTGTAATCCTGCCGTGTTCAAGTTTCATAGACCCCAATTTGGTGTTTGTCTTTTGTTAGAGCACTCAGAATGCGTTTTCGCAACAAACGCAAAAAAATTCAAATATCCCCTCCGCGCAGCAGCCCACCGCGGGTCGCCCTATTATAGAAGGAATTATGATAGCACTTTCAAACCCCACAAGCAAATAATCTTGTCGAGCGGCAATCAATTGACAATTCCCGTATAAAGCCCTATAATACAATTTAAGGGTTTGTGTTTACAAACCTTATGTTTAAGAATGTCTTGCTAAAGCCGCCACTGACAATCAACGATTAATGGCTTTGAGGATTGATTTATAAACCGCAGGATTAAGGATTGCATTATGACGACGGGGCAAGCCATCGACCCACAGGCCGGTTTTGACCACGAGTCGGAGCTGAACAAATACTTCAGGGCCGCCATAAAGGTCCAGGCAAGCGACCTGCATTTGAAGGTCGGACAGCCTCCAAAGCTTCGCAAGTCCGGGGACCTGAAAAACACCACTGGCGAGGTGATGACCAAAGAGAAAATGGAGCAAATGGTCTTCGAGATACTCACCCCGGCCCAGAAAGAATTCTTTTCGCAACACGGCACGCTTGATTTTGCCCACGAAATCGGCAGCGAGCACCGCTTCCGAATAAATATATTTCGCCAGCGAGGTATGATTAGCATGGCGGCAAGGCGCGTTAACACCAACATCCCGCCGTTCCACGAGCTGCATTTGCCGCCGACACTGGAAAAGATATGTCAAACCACACAGGGATTGGTCCTTGTGGTAGGCCCTACCGGCTGCGGTAAAACCACGACCATTGCATCAATGATAGATTACATAAACCGCACTCGGTCCTGCCATATAATTACAATCGAAGACCCCATCGAATATCTGCATAAAGACCAAAAGGCCATTGTATCGCAAAGGGAAATCGGCATCGATGTGCAAGATTTTGAGGAAGCATTAAAGTACCTGATGCGGGAAGACCCTGATGTGGTGTGCGTGGGGGAAATGCGTGATGCCAACACGGTCATAGCCGGGATGAGGGCCGCCGAAACAGGCCACCTTGTCTTTGGAACGCTGCATTCGGCAAACGCCTCTCAGGCTGTCCACCGAATCCTGGACCTGTTTCAGCCAAACGAGCGAGACCTTACAAGACAGGCCTTAAGCATGGCGCTGAGGGCGGTAATCAGCCAGGTGCTGGTGCCGTGCCTGAAGGAAGGTGTGGAGAGAACACCTGCCGTAGAGATACTCATTGCAAATCCCGGCGCCCGCAAACTGATTTCAGAAGGGCGCGAAGCGGATTTACCCAGCGTCATAAGAAGCTCACAACACGAAGGAATGCAGGACCTCACGGACAACCTTTGTGAACTTGTGAAAGAGGGGCTGATTGAACCCAAAGAAGCATACAAACATGCACCAAACATTGATGAGTTAAAAATGGCACTGAAGGGTATCAGAACTACCGCAAGCGGTATCCTGTGAGAGTTGATTGGGTTTTGCAGGGACATCTTATGCCGGATATATCATTGCTCGCTGTCGAATATGGCGGATACATATCCGCAGTCAAACTTATCATCTTCCTGATGCTGTTCTTCTTGTGGCTTCCCCTGCTCGGCTGGATATTCAATGATGCAAAGGTGGTGGAGACAAAAGAGGTCTTATGGACCGGCGTTGTCCTCGGCGCAGGCGCACTGGCGGCAATAATCTGGCTGGTTATACCCATCTTCATCGTGGGAATGCTGCTTTATCTAATAGCCGTCGCATCCACCGCCCTTATGTATGTAAAGCACCGCAACGCCAGGGTTATGGACTTTGACAAGGTCCTCACCGCCCAACATATAAAAGGGCTGTTCGCCAGCGAAGGGAAAAAACTCGAGGGGATGAAAAGCTTTACTTTCATAACGGCCAACAACAACGAAGTCCCTATCCCCGCACCCAAGACGCCGGAGTTTTTCGGCTACAAAACGGCATACGAACTCCTGACCGACGCAAACTGGCGAAGAACAAGCAGTATAGCGTTTGCCCCAACATCGCAGGACTACAGTGTAACTTACAACATTGACGGTGCGCCTGCGAAACAGCCAAGCATCGCGAAAGACCAAATGAGATATCTCGCCCATTTTCTAAAGCAGCTTGCCGACCTCGACATTAAGGAGGTGCGAAAACCGCAAAAAGGAAAATTCAGGATTTCCAAAGACAAAAAAAATACTGAGTGGGAAGTAACCACGGCCGGCTCAACGGCAGGAGAACAAATCAGATTAAAAATGGTGACTCGCGAGGGCACTTCCAGGTTAGTCGATATAGGCCTGATGCCGGACCAGCTTGAACAGTTAAACAAGTTCCGAGAGCTAAAACAGGGCGTCTTTCTCGTAAGCGGGCCCAAAAAAAGCGGCGTGACAACCACCTTTTATGGGCTGCTGCGAAATCATGACGCATTCCTGAACAGTATAAACACGCTCGAAAGAAAACCCTCTGCCGACCTGCCGAACATAACCCAAAACATCTACACCCTCACCGACACCGGCACGACAACATTCGGCAAAAGGCTCCAGACGGTGGTAAGGATGGGACCGGACATCGTGGGCATTGCTGATTGCGAGGACACCGAGACGGCCCAGGTCGCCTGTGCGGCTGCAAAAGACGGAAAAATTATGTACGTTACGCTCGAAGCGGACGGCGTACTCCAGGCATTGGGCAAATGGCTGAAATTGGTCGGCAGCAAAAGTCTTGCAGTGGATACGCTGCTGGGCATAAGCAACCAGCGCCTGCTCAGGAAATTGTGTAACGACTGCAAGCAGGCATATACGCCGGACCAGGAACTATTCAGAAAGTTCAATATCTCCGCCGAAAAAACAAAAGTGCTTTACCGGGCCGGCAAGGTGCAGTACGACAAACACGGCAAACCCATAACCTGCGAAACCTGCCAGGGGACAGGCTTTCTCGGCAGAACGGGCATATTCGAAATCATCCTGTTAAACGATGAGCTGCGGAATATGATAAAGGAATCGAAATCGCTGCCGGACATCGGAACGCAATTCAGGCGAGCCAAAATGCTCTACCTGCAGGAGCAGGCGATGAGAAAGGTCATCACCGGAGCGACATCGATAAATGAAATGATAAGAGTGCTCTCGGCGCCGAAAACAAAACCAACGGCGCCGCAGGACAGTGGTCAGTGATTCGTGCTTCGCACCCGGTATTTCGCATTCCATGCCGGCAGCTGATAAACAGCAGGTGAGCGAGGTGCGAAGCAAAAAATTGGGAGACATTGAATGGGAATTTTGATTGTGCTGCTGACAATCTTAGGTTGCGTTGCTTACCAGTACTTGAAAGGCACGTTTGTCAAGGCATTTGCCTCAATAATAGTCGCCATTTGCGCAAGCGCGGCTGCTTTCGGCTACTTCGAGGCCCTGGCAAACCTCATTATCAGCCGCGGCAGCGAAGGCTGGCTTGCGTCTCTAGCGCCGTGGGCACATTCACTGTCTTTTACGCTGTTACTTATCCTCGCTTTCGCCCTTCTGCAAACAGCCACCGGCTACCTGACTCGTCAGCAGGTTGACTTCGGACTCTGGCCCGAGCGAATAGGACGAGCTGCCTGCGGGGTCTTACTGGGCCTTATCGTTTCTGGGCTTGTGCTTACTGCCTTTGCAATGGCGCCTTTGCCGAGCAAGTACCCTTACGAGCGCTACGACCAAACAAGTCTCGATGCCGAAACGCCCACGCCCAACAAGGTGTTGTTGAATACAGATGGTTTCGCAACAGGGTTGTTTAGTATGATGAGTAACGGCAGCTTCCGGGCCATTCGCAACCCAAGAAGCTTCGCCGCCCTGCGTCCCCATTTTATAGACCAGCTTTTTCTGAACAGGCACAACATCTCGGAAGGCATACCAACAACGATGACCTTCTCGGAAGCGATAGAGGTGCCGAAGAAAAATGGGGCCTGGCTGGCCCCGGAAGGCATAAAGGATTCAACGGGCAAACCGGTGCCGCCTAAGAGCGGGCACAACCTCACCATCGTGCGGGTGGGAATAAAAAGAAGCGCAGCAAAGGACGCCAGCCACTTCACAGTCTCTCAATTGAGATTAATCTGTAAACAAAAAAGCGATTCGGAAAACCCGTTCCTGGGAAAAGCGAAAAATGTTTATCCGGTCGGTTACCTGAAGGCGGCAAACCAGCTACAAGAAAAGAAGCTGAGCGACCAGATACAAATAAACCGTGAGGACTTCACCGAGGCCGCCAAATGGATAGACTTTGCCTTTTATGTACCCGCCGATTCTGTGCCGGTGGCGGTGGAATTCAAGCTAAATAACATTGCCGAAGTCCCACAGCCCGTCTCATCCGACCAGGCGCCGCCGGCGGCGTCATTCATTGAGCGGACGGGAACCGAAAACGCCGCCCCCGAACCTGGCGGGCAACCCACACCCAGCCCGGCAGAACGAGAGAGAAGCGAATCGGGAAGAAGCGGACTCAGCAATGTTAGCAGGGGCTTAATAGGTCCGCAATTTGATGAGAATAAATAATCGGCCGTTATGAGCTCATCATTCCGGCCAACGGCAAGTCGATGAACAATAAACTAAGAACTGCTTATCTGCACTTCCTGCTCCTGCAAATCAAGCTCCATCAGGTGCTCAAGGTATGCGGTCAATTCCTCCTCGGTGAAATTGGCGAGAAATTCCGGCTTGGCGCTTCTGTTGATTTCACAAATGCAGTCTATCAATTCCCTTTTGCTCATCTGTGCATACCCTTTAAAAGCCGTGAATAGTCATTAGTGACAACGACTATTCACTAACGACTACACAATCATCGACAGACCAAAGATTTTTTCTTTAGGCCGTCGAAGTGGTGCAGAGGTAACGCCCCATAACCCAAACTACTATATGAGCACTCGCCAAGTGCAGACACCACTACATATATGGTGCGCAAACAGAGCCCTTTTGCGGCCTACCTTATTGTCCAATAAAATCAAAGTGAAGGCCAACCAATCAGCATCAAAAAAAAATTTAACTTTCCACAGCCAGAGACGGTCAAATTCGAAATATCTTCAAAGGACAAAAACAATCTGTGATTCACAAATAGTCCTTCAGACTCAATACTCAAGTAGCGGCGATGGGAACGGCAGAAAGGGCTGGACTAGACCGATAAAATATGGTATGATAGTTCATTGTTTATCGTTAATGAATCCGCCAGAGGCGGAAACTCACAACAATGAACTCATAATAACGAACTCAATTGCGGGAGAAAAAATGAGGAGATTGAGAAGAGCACAGCAAAGGCAGGCCCTTCGACAGGCTCAGGGTAAACAAAATCGAACCAGAGAACGGCGGCAGTTCAAACAGCGGGCAATTATGGCTGGGGTGGCCGTGGCGATAACGCTGGGGACCAGTGTCAGCGTCAGTAAAGCCTTGAACGGGGACCCGCCAGACCTGCATCAACTGCCGGTCGCACAGGATGCAGATACGGATTTGCTCGCCGACAGCGAGGAGGCTGCACTTGCTTATTTAGCTTCCAATCCTGACCAGAACCGCAACGCAATACTTGATGGCGTCGAACTGTCAAAGCAATCCTTCATCGACATCAATGACCTGCACGTATGGGACTCATTGAGCGGGAACCCAGAACCAAATGAAACCTACAAAAAAATCGTTGCTGCTGCCTTCGGGCTCGAAACCTGTGCAATATGTGGCAAAAGTGATATCGTGATGATTAAGTGGGAGGCTGTTAATCCCCAAAAAGCCATCAGTGTCCAGTTCACCGAGATGGGCATGCATTATCTCGAACATGGCTCTTTCAGCTACCATAGTCTCAGTGGATGGAGTGGAAAAGGAAGAATTGACGTCCCTGCGCTGCTAAATGTTCTCGATTTGCGCTTGCCCTACGACCCCAACGACCACCAACTGCCGGTAGCTTGCGATGCAGATAGTGATTTGCTTGCTAATAAAGAAGAAACGGCTATCGGCTATCAGGTATTTGACCCCGACCAGAACCGCAACGAAATACCTGACGGAGTTGAGTTGGCCAGACGATGCTGCGAGGTGGTAAAGGCCCTGCCGTCGTATCCATTAGGTGGGCCACCGCCAGGTATCAAAGAGCCATACAAGATAGAGCATGCCCTCGACGGACTTGAGCGATGCTATATCTGCGGCCAGCGGATTCATATGGGCGGCTGGGAAATTATCAACCCAAATCTCAACCTCAAATACCCTGACCCAAATGACCCTATGGAGAAAAAGTTTTTGCCTGACCTATCATTGCATTATATGGGACACGGCTCGTTTGACTGCTACGGCGACATTCACAAAGGAAGGGTCGAAATCGGCCGTTTGCTTCGGGTACTTGAGCTTCGCTTCCCTTACGACCCGAATGAACATCAATTGCCGCTGGACTATGTTGTTAAGGGCATCGGGCAGTTAGCACCGGATGCCAACGACTACGACGGCGACCTGCTTGCCGACACCGAGGAACTTGCAGCAAATTACAACCTTTACAATCCCGACCAGGACGAAGACCTGAACCCCGACGGAATAGAACTATCCAAACAATCTGCCAGCGCAATCGATGCCCTGCCCGTGTATAATCCTCACAGTGGCGACCCGCCGCCAAAAGACGTATATAAAGTCAGCTTCTTCCAGCGCGGTCTGGAGCTTTGCGAAATATGCGGCAAGCAAGTCAACATGGGATACTGGCAGATTATAAATCCAAAATTGGGTCTATCTATTGATGTTTACGATATAGCGTGCCACTATATGAGCCACGGCTCACTCAGTTACGCCGGAGGTCTCCACAAAGGCAGAATTGATGTCGCACTTCTGGCAAAGATTCTTCAGATGCCGCGTCGATGCGGCGATTTAGGGACTATATATCTTCCAAACGACTCAAATAAGGACTGCAAAGTTGATTTCAAAGACTTTGCCGAATTCGCTGACGAATGGCTGGGATGTACCGACCCGAATGAGGGCGAATGCAATAAATAACAATGAGTGAGCAGCAATTTCTGGATTTTGAGTCACCCGAGGTCAAAAGGTGCATCCTATCTCTTAAAGAAATCGACTTCGAGCTTGTCTATCTGGCGATGCTTACCTGCGAGGGAATCAAGCCCTTAAGCAGATGGGAAAAACCTCCGGACGATGAAGGTCCTAGGCTGCTGGAACAATTGGGCTTGCTCACCAAACAAATCACGCGAACGGTCAAGACAGGCAAAGAGGTAATCGAGACTATTTTCAGCCGCTCACCCGGCTTTATCCAATTGTATGAGAATCGTTTTGCAAACAGCCCGATAGATAAATCCGCTCAAACCCAGCGGTTCGAGGGCTACCTTTTCGGCTACCCACCCTGCTGCGTGGAGCAATATATCCGCCAACCCTACGCCCCCAACAATCTGCCTCCTGATGACCAGAAAATCCTGTTTCACTGGGCCTGCAAAGATTGCAAAATCACGCCGACGCTGCTGCCCGCCTATAAACGGCTGCACAGCATAGTTGAAAATAGTTAATTGGTGAGCTGTGAGCGGTCCCGGCGGTCGGCAATTTCACCGCCTGTTTTTGTACCTCAAGCTCGGTATCTACAAAAAACGCCCAAAAAATCCTTGCCCTTTATGCGGCAATTGGCGTATAAGATAGGGTTTTTGAAGCTGCCTTAACTTTAAGTCCGCAAATAAGCTTTTTTGGAGATTTAAGAAGTGGTCGATACCAATGACATTCGCAATGTCGTTCTTTTAGGGCACGGCGGAAGCGGCAAAACCTCTCTCGCTGAAGCGATACTGCACAAAACCGGTGCGACGAGCCGGCTTGGAAGCGTGGATGAGCAGACAAGCATCTGCGATTACTACGATGAGGAAAAGGAGCATCAGCATTCGATAAAATCCACCGCTGTTCACACCAATTACAAGGACAAGCTGATAAACATCATCGATACGCCCGGCTCTCCCGACTTTGTGGGGCCGGCTATAAAGGCGATAGGGGCCGCCGAAACAGCGTTAATCGTCATCAGTGCCGCGGCAGGGATAGAAACCAATACCCGCAAGCTGTTCGAATTAGCTGCAAAGGCAGGCAAGCCACGCGTCCTGATTGTGAACAAAATGGATGCTGAAAACATTGTGTTTGCCGACCTGCTGAAAGTCATTCAGGAAACCTTTGGATTGCACTGCCGCTGTGCCAATCTGCCGGGTGCGGACAGGGCATCGGTCATTGACTGCACTGAAAACAAGACCGGCAATTCGCCTTTGATGGATGTCGGCAAGGCCCACACAGAGCTGATAGAAAGCATTATCGAGGCAGACGACCAGCTTATGGAAAGCTACCTTGGGGGCGAGGAAATAGCGGCTGAAAAGATAGCATCCGTATTTGTCCAGGCATTGAAAAGCGGCACGCTCATCCCGATAGTCTTCACCGACGCCCGCAAAGAAATCGGGATAAGTGAGCTTCTGGATATTATCGTAAAATACACGCCGTCGCCCGTGCAGGCAAAAGCCGTTCAGCTCAAAGATAAGGACAGCGTGACGGAACTTAAGGCCGACCCTGCCGGTCCCTTAGCGGGATTAGTGTTCCGTGTCGGGTTTGACCCGCGGTCGAATATGAAATACTCCGGCATTCGCATCTTCAGCGGAACAATCAAGTCGGACACCGGTTTATTGCGGAACGATGAGAAAAAATCCGTCCGGCCCGGCCACATCTTGAAATCGCAGGGGGGCGAAAACAATGAAATCAATGCAGGAACAGCCGGTGACATTATAACGCTTGCCAAGCTCGAAGAGCTTAAAATCGGCGACCTCATCCACGACGGCAAAGTGACGGGCAGGTTTGATATGCCGGCGGTGCCTGAGCCGATGTTTTCTCTGGCCATTGAGCCAGCCGCAAGGGGAGATGAGCAGAAAATTGGCTCCGCACTTGATAAGCTGTGCGAGGAAGACCCCTGCTTTAAGTTCAAGCGCGACCAGCAAACAAAGGAGTTAGTCATCAGCGGTCTTGGCGATTTGCACCTGCGAATAATGCTCGAGAAGATGCAGAACCGTTCCAAACTGTCGGTAGTTTCAAAGGAGCCGAAAATTCCTTACCGCGAGACAATTACCGTCAAAGCCGATGGACATTATCGACATAAAAAGCAAACGGGCGGTGCAGGCCAATTCGGCGAAGTATATTTGCGTGTCGAGCCGGCGGAACGCAATTCCGACCCGCCGCTGCAATTTAGCTGGGACATCTTCGGCGCTTCAATTCCCGGGCAATATGAGCCGGCCGTTTTCAAAGGTGTCAACGACGTAATGCAAAGCGGCGCGGTCGCCGGCTTTCCTGTGCAGGACATAAAGGTCTCCGTTTATGACGGCAAAAGCCATCCCGTGGATTCAAAGGAAATAGCATTCAGATTGGCCGGCAAAGGGGCGTTTGCCGATGCTATTCAAAAAGCAAAGCCGGTTTTGCTTGAGCCGATAGTGAATATGGAAATCACAATACCTAACGAGAACGTCGGCGACATCGCCGGAGATTTGGCCTCAAAACGCGGAAGAGTGCTCGGCCAGGAAATGCTGGCGGGAAATTTCGTTGTTATAAAAGCACAGGTGCCGCTGGCGGAAGTTGCACAATACAACAGCCAGTTAAAAAGCGTTACCGGCGGGCGCGGCAGCTACTCGATGACATTAAGCCATTATGAGATTGTGCCGCCGAACGTCCAGCAGCAAATCGTCGCGGCCCACGCAAAACAAAAAGAGAAAGAAGCCGAATAATGTTCGTGTCTCGTCGCTCGTGACTCGCAACCCGTCGCCCAAGTCACGTCTCAAAGGCTAAAATAGCAGCAGAAGGATGATAATTAAGATGGCTACCGCTGACGCCGTGCTTAAAATCAATACCCACATCTTGTAGCGGGCGAGTGTATCTTCGGTGTAAACCTTTTTTTCCTCAACTTCGACCGTACTGCCTTTGCTTAGTTGGGCGAGCATAGAGACATCAAATCTCTTGTGGGCCTGGAGCGGCGGCTGGCCGTTGCGAAGGGCCTCCAAATCCATCAACAGCTCCTCAACATTTTTGTATCGGTTTTCCCTGTGCTTGGCCATCATAATCTCGATGACCTCAGATACTCCCGCCGACAGTGAAGTATTTATATGGTCGGGTGGGACCAACGGGTCCCTGAGGTGCTTTTTCATAACCTCCGCGGAGTCATCGGCCATAAACGGCACACGGCCTGTCACCATGTGGTAGAAGGTCGCGCCGAGGCCATAGATATCGGCTCTGCCATCAATATCGACTCGACCCCGGATTTGCTCAGGCGAAATGTAGTATGGAGTCCCGTAGGCCTTGCCCGCCTCGGTTTGTGCCGCCTCGATGTCCGTCGTCTCACGCGCCAGACCCATATCGGCAAGCTTAACTGCACCGTCGTTACCTATCATTATGTTCTTGGGCTTGACATCACGGTGGATAAGACCTCGTGCGTGGGCGTGAGCAAGGGCGTGGGCAACCTGAATGATTATCTCCAGCGCCTCGTGTTCATCAAAGACTTTTCCTGCCGTCAAATCATCCGCCAGAGTCTTACCCTCGACATACTCCATCACAAAATAATGGTAGCCCCCTGCCTCGCCGACGTCGATGGCCTGGACGATGTTGGGGTGATTGAGCTTGCCGGCGGCCTGCCCTTCCTTATAAAACCGCTCCACATATTCCGGATTCTCAGTGAAGCGTTTCGGCAGGACCTTTATCGCAACCATGCGGTTCAGGCTCAATTGCCTGCCTTTATAGACAACCGCCATTGCGCCGGCGCCGAGTTTGCCGAGGATTTTATAGCCGGGAATCTGGTGGTCCGCGGTTTTGCTTTCTCTTACGGTCTTCTTCAGTCTCTCAGCCTGGCTGCGGGTGAGGTAGCCAAACTCGACCATAAGGTCCTTAAGCTCAATGGGACCGCTCTTGCGGCGAGACTCCAGCGCATCGAGCGAGCTGCGCAGCTCAGGGTCCGTGCACAGACCCTGCTCTACGGCCATTTTGCCAAATATGGTATCGGAGTTTGTTTCGTTCGCCATTAAGAATCCCCCAGCCAAACCAGGGGCCTGAGGGCTGAACAATCAACTATCCGGCCCAGCCTCCACATCCTATAACAAAGCCCTCTATTATAAATTATCAAGTTATAAAAGATATTGTCAAAGAAAATTTTCTGTTTCTGTTTAGAAAGCCATCGCTCAAAAGCAAATCGACCTTTTCGGCGATTGGGTTTAGCGGTTTTTGTGGAGCCATCTTCGCCATTTTAACCAGCTTACTTTTCGTGTTGACTTGCCGCCAAATCCCGATAAACTAACTTTCTTTCAAACATCAAGACCACTAAAAGGCGCCCGCAAGGAGGTCACAAGTGGGTTATAATTGTGTTGTTTTGATTAAGCAAGTTCCTGATACCAAGAGGATTACCGGCGAGGTGATGAACGATGACGGGACGGTCAGGCGGTCTGCGCTTGCGGCGATATTCAATCCCGAAGACCTCAATTCGCTCGAATTGGCTCTGCAGATTAAAGACCAGTTCGGCGGCCACATAACGGTCATCACGATGGGACTGCCGGCGGCAGGCGTAATTCTCCGCGACTCCCTTTTCCGCGGGGTCGATGATGCAATCCTGATAACGGACGCGCGATGCGCAGGCAGTGACACATTGGCGACAAGTTATATCCTGAGCTGCGCGGTCAGGAAAACCGCCTACGACATCGTCCTGTGTGGCAGACAGGCGATTGATGGCGATACCGCACAGGTCGGGCCGCAGTTGGCTGAGAAACTCGGCATCCCGCAAATCACTTACGTCGAGCAGCTCACTGAGCTTAATGCCAAAACCATAACGGTGCGGCGAAACATCGGAAACGGCTGGCAGCAGGTCAGGACCAAACTGCCGGTCCTGCTGACCGTCACAAGCGAGACAAATGAGTCCAGGTTTGCCGCCGCAAGAAAAATGATGAAATACAAAAATGCGATGACGCCGATTGAGGCGGAAAGAGTCGTCAGGGGTCAGATGTCGGGGGTCGGGGGTCAGGGGTCAGGGGTCAGCGAAACACAGATTAAAAAGCTGGTCGACAAGAAATGTAACGAACTGGAGGAAAGGGGCTTACTTATAAAGCAGTGGGATTTGGATTCCATCGGGGCGGACTTGAGCTGGTGCGGCCTGAGCGGCTCGCCAACAAAGGTCCACCGGATTCAAAGCGTGGTCCTCACCGATAAGGAAAGCAAAACCATCGAGCCAACCACAAACGGGGTTTCGGATATGATACACGAATTGATGGAAGATAAGATAATTGCGTAAAGAGTTTTGATTTTCAAGTTTTGAGTTTGAAGCGGTTCGACAGGCTCACCGCCCTGAGCGAAGTCGAAGGGTTGCAATGATTGGTGTAAATAGAAAAGGTGAAGTTTGGGTTTTTGCCGAGCAGCACAATCGGCAATTGGAAGACACGCCAATTGAGCTGCTGGGCAAGGCCCGCGGGCTGGCCGATACGCTCGGTGTAAAGCTCGCGGCAGCTCTCTTGGGTGACAACGTAAAAGAACTCACCAATAAACTCATCCACTACGGTGCCGATAAGGTATATCTGGTTGAACATCCGCTGCTGCAATTTTACCAGGCAACCAGCTTCGCAAAAGTAATGACAGGCTTGATTGGAAAATACAAGCCGCAGATTGTGCTCTATGGAGCGACCGTCACCGGGCGGGATTTGGCCCCGCGAATTGCAAGTGCAATCAAGGCGGGTTTGACCGCCGACTGCACGGACCTGCAAATCGGCGACCATACAACGGCAGCAGATAAAAAGTTGCATAAGAACCTGCTGTTTCAGATTAGACCCGCCTTCGGCGGAAACATAATCGCAACCATTATAAATCCTGAGCGTTGGCCGCAAATGGCCACCGTCCGCGAAGGCGTGATGCCTATGCCTGAGCCGGACGTGAAGCGGCGGGGCGAGGTCATCATAGAAAAAACTGAGCTTACGCAGCAGGATTTGCCTCTGGAAATCCTCCAGGAACACAAGCAGCCGAAGAAGGTCAACCTCAAAGCCGCCAGGATAATTATTGCTGGCGGGGCCGGCGTGGGCAGCAAAGAGAACTTCAAGCTTATCTGGGATTTGGCCAACTGCCTCGGCGCAGCGCCGGCAGCTTCGAGAGCAGCGGTTGACCTGGGCTTTATCGACAGGGACCACCAGGTCGGCCAGACCGGCACAACGGTGCGGCCCAGCCTGTATATAGCCGTCGGTATCAGCGGCGCAATACAGCACCAGGCGGGGATGACGCAGAGTAAGAAAATCATCGCCATCAACAACGACCCCAACGCACCTATATTCAATGTCGCCCACTACAAAATAATAGGCGACCTGAACAAAGTGGTGCCTATGATGATAAAGGCAATAAAAGAAAAGGGCATAAAAACGTAGGAGACGCACAGGAAGCAGCACATCCAGCAGATTATGGGTAACTTTTACAGAGACAACAGCGACATACAATTTTTGCTCAGGCATTTGGACATGCAGAAAATTGCGGCGCTCTGCGAGGACAATTTCAGGTTCGCCTCGCAGTTTAGGAACATTAGATGAGCAATAATAGTAAAAAGATACCCAGGGTTATTATTTTCACGTTACCTATAACTATTGTCATTATAGCCCTTCCCGTTTATTTTATGGGCAGAGGTATATATGACTGGCTTAATGAGAAAAAATTCAAATCCTCTTATAAGTCGTTTCACTCTTACTTAGATAGCTACACTAACGTCGATGGATTTAAGAAAGAGGTTGTCGATCACGGTTACATTGTGGGTAAAGTTATTGTTATGGATTTGTCAAATTCACGATTTGTCGATAGTTTGAGAAGAAAACTCGGCATAGATTCGTGGAATCAGATAAATTGTCGTGAATTTCGTAAACTTCCTGTTGGCCTGCGTGCTAGTACACCAGAAGAGGTAGGAACAATTGTCTGGCTGATATGGGGACGTGAACGAGTGGGCACTTATATGGAATACCGTCTTTTGCGAGGAGATAGAGTAGGTCCATCGGCCTACAGAATTACTTGCGAAGTTGTTGTTATCAATAAAGCAAAAACAGCCATTCTTGATAGGGTCAAATTCAGCGGAGACGACCCTCCGGAGAAAATATCTAAGCCGTCGGAATCACTTATGAATTTTGACGAATATGGGTCGCGACCAACGGAACAAATAGTTAAATATATTAAATCCCTTCCAATTCTGTAAATGTTATTTATCTTAGGTGTTTCGTTAGGGAAGAAAAGTCATAATGAGAAATAAAAAATTCAAAGGTGCTAAAAAGGATAAAAATTAGGACAGGTCATGGCAAATTTTTACACCGATAATAATGATATCCGGTTTCTGTTCAGGCATTTTGACCCGCAGAAAATTGCGGCGGTCTGTGAGGAGAATTTTAAGTTCGCAGCCGACTTCGACTACGCCCCTGCCAATGCTGACGAGGCAGTCCAGAATTATGATATGGTGCTGGATTCGCTGGGTCAGCTAAGCGCCGACTTCATTGCCCCACGCGCCGAACAAGTCGATAGGGAAGGTAACACGCTCAACGAAGATGGCTCGGTTACTTATGCAAAAGGAATACGCGAGTCCATAGAGAAACTTGCACAGGCGGAGGTTATGGGCTTTACGCTGCCTCATCGGTTTGGCGGCCTGAATTTCCCAAATCTTATCTACTCGATGGCTATCGAGATTGTCTCTCGCGCCGATGCCTCGCTTATGAACATATTCGGCCTGCAGGGAATCGCCGAGACAATCAACGCGTTCGCATCGGAAGAGATTAAACAGAAATACCTGCACAAGTTCTCGGCCGGTAAAGTGACCGGCGCAATGGTTCTCACCGAGCCGGATGCAGGCTCCGACTTGCAGGCGGTCAAGCTGCGTGCATTTCAGGGTGACGATGGACAATGGTATTTACATGGCGTCAAAAGGTTCATAACCAACGGCTGCGGAGATGTGCTTCTGGTCCTGGCCCGCAGCGAGCCGGACAGGGCCGGCGGGCTGGGCCTGAGCTTGTTTGTCTGCGACAGAGGCCCGACAGTTCATATCCGCCGGCTGGAAGACAAGTTAGGTATCCACGGCTCGCCGACCTGCGAGATATTCTTCGATAATACCCCGTGCGAGCTTATCGGCGAACGCCAGCGAGGACTTGTAACATACGTGATGAGCCTGATGAACGGCGCACGTATCGGTATCGCAGCCCAATCGGTGGGGATTGCGGAGGCCGCTTTTCGCGTCGCCCGCGACTATGCCGCCACAAGGCATCAATTCGGTGTACCTATCGAAAAGCTACCGGCAGTCCGGGACATGCTAATCGACATGAAAATCGCCATCGAAGCCGACCGGGCGCTCCTTTATGAGACATCTCTCGTGGTAGATATGGAAATTAGATACGCCAAGCGGCTCGAAATAAACCTGCCCGAAGATAAAGAAGAACTCAGGCAGCTCAAGGAAGACTCGCGAAAATATAAACGATACGCCGGACTACTTACGCCGATGAGCAAATACTTCTGCTCCGAGATGTGCAACAAGGTCACATACGACTCGATTCAGGTCCTCGGGGGCAGCGGTTATATGCGGGATTACGCCGTCGAACGGCACACGCGCGATGCGAGAATTACAACCATTTACGAAGGGACCAGTCAGTTGCAAATTGTCGCAGCAGTCCGCGGCGTCTGCAACGGCACAGCCGAAAGATTTATCGCGGACCTCGCGGAACAAAATTATGACAATGACGTCAGGGATTTGCTCGAGAAACTCGTCAAAGGAACGGAGCAGCTGAAAAAAGCGGTTGCCTTTGTAAAGGAGCAGGGCAACGAATATATGGACCTCTACGGCAGGGCGCTGGTCGATATTGCAGCCGACTTGATTAACGGGTATCTACTCTGCGGCCAGGCGAGCACAAAAATAGATATGGAAGTCGGTGTCGCTCAAGACAGCTCTATTAATACGCCTGCGACGGACAAAACTATCCCCATTAAGCAACACAAGGCCATTGTCGCCCGCAGATACGTCACCAGGAATGCTACCAAGATTGCCGCACTTGCAGAGATGATTCACAGCGGCGAGCGGTCCACATTTACCGATTATGGCGGCATAATCGGACCGCCGGACAACGGATAGGGGACAGGAAATGTCGAACGCCGAACACCGAACTATGAACTACGAACAATGAACTACGAAACGGACAATTATGCTTCGAGCAGTGATATTTGATTTCGACGGTGTGATAACCGATTCTGAGATTCTACATTTCCGGGCATTTAATCGGGTATTAGCGCGGTACGGGACCAAGATATCGATGAAGGATTATTACAAGACCTATCTCGGCCTGACCGACGTTGACTGTTTCAACCTGCTTATCGATGAGGGCCGCCTCAAGGAAAACCCTCAGAAAATCGAAGACCTCATAAGACAAAAAAAACAGGTCTTTGAAGTGCTGGCAAAAACCGAGGGCAGAATAATCGAGGGCGTCCACGACTTTCTGGAGATGCTCGGGCAAAATAATATCCCGACGGCGATATGCTCCGGAGCGCTGCTGACGGAAATCGAACTGGTACTTGAAGAGGCCAGACTTCGCCACTTTTTTGAGGTAATAGTCTCCGCCGAGCAAGTTCGAAAGGGCAAACCCAGCCCTGATGGGTTTTTGCTGACTTTACAGAAACTCAACAAGGGTCGGCAAATCCCCATAAGGGGTGCCGAATGCGTCGTGATAGAGGATTCACACTGGGGATTGGCAGCGGCCGGGGCCGCAGGAATGCACACCATCGCCGTGACAAACTCTTACGATGCCGAACAGTTGAATCTGGCAGAAAAAATCGTTAACCATCTCATCGAATTGGGTATAAGCGATTTGCAAAAACTCTGTGCCTGATTGGCACTTTCCGAGCGGTCTTTCCCATCCACCGCCCTACTTTATCTGCAGCGTCCCGGGGCCAGCAACCCGGGCCTTGGCCTTGCCGGTCTTCAGGTTGTATTCGATTCCATCGACAAGTGTGCCGTTTAGATAGCAAGGCTGCCCGCCACGAACGTCCGGCAGGTCTCCTCTAACATTTATCAGGGACTTGCCGTGGTCGTAGAACAGCCGGCTGCCTGCAAATTGATTCTTGTCGTCCTCGTAAGTGATTCCTCCCGAGGCAGCCAGTGTTGCAAGCTCGGTTCCCGCCTCCGGCGTATCAGCGGCTTTTACAAGGTCTGCTTCCACATGATTTGCAGTCACAACAATGTGCTGCCCGTATTTACCTTTTATGAGGGGAATATAATCAATACGCAGCGTCCCTTGTGAGTTGGCGTCAGCCACGAGATGATTTGATTTTGAGAAGTACTTCAACGCGTCAAAATTCTGCAGGAACGCATAGCAGGGACGCCGCAAGCTAAATCCAGGCGTTTGTGCATTAGGCTCCGGGATGTGCGAGTTATCCACTTTCACTACTCCCGGGCCGGCAGCCAAAAATAGCTGCTCCCTGGCATCGTAGTCAAACTGCCTGCACTTTAACTCGATTCCTCCCAGTAACTTCTTTCCTGCGGTCTTGACCGTTGCGAGTCTGACCACTCCTCCGCTGGCAGTCAGATGTTCAATGCCGGCGCCGGAGGAGCCATCCCTCGACGCTGCTCGGGATGGTGCGCCGCTCGACTCCGCCCCCGGTGGTGAGCCTGTCGAACCATCATTTGTATCCCTGGGCAAATCCACGGTAAGCTTCGCCGCAGAGAGCAAATATGTTTCGCGAAAGTTCGGGTCTTCCCGTGACATCACACACAGACAGTCATCTTCAAAAACAACCTGGTTTGATGCCGCCAAAAACTTAGCTTCTTTGCGAGCCGTTACACGGGCCGGCAGCGCAGCTTTCCCGGCCCCTGTACCTGCAAAATCATCCACGTAGAATGTAAGCTCCACCGGCCCCGTGGCAAGAACATCCGATATGGCCGCTGCTTTCCCAGCTTTTTCTTCCAGCAAATTCACAATAAGCGTCGGAGCAGAAAGCGTGTAATCTCCCTGCACGTTGGGGTCTTGCTGCGGCATCACACACAGGCAATTTCCGTCGAAGATAACCTGGTTTGATGCGGGCAAGAACTTAGTCTGCTTCTGGGCGGTAATCCTCACCGGAACAGGAGCTTTGTTGGCATCAGCAGCGCTCGTGTTGCTCGCATAGAATGTAAGCTCCGATGGGCCGCCGGCAATAGCCTCGCCGGTAGAGGCATCGTAATCAACTCGCCGAGTAACAAAGGTGGTCCGTCCCTTAAAATTTGAAATTTCAAATTTCAAATTCGAATTCCCCCGATTAGTACCAATCTTGCCGGAATCTTCCTGCGGCAAGTTAGAATTCATCGGCACGACAAGAACGCCGCCGTCACAGGTTACCATAATATCACCGCCGGCGAGAGGGGGTTCAGGCAATTTATTCGGCTCGCTACGTTCTGTGCCCGCTATTTCCTGTGGTTTAACATCATTCGCATCGACGTCATTAGCTTCTTTTGGCTTTTTACTCGACGGCTTTGCCCAGAAAATATTGCTGATGGAAATCTGTTCGTTAGCGAAGACTACTTGTTCGGGCGTATCAATCAGGACATTTTTGCTGCACACACATTTGTAGTAGTCACCCTCACCGCCCCTGGTCGTCGCGCGTGTGCCTGCAGTGGTTGGCTCAGTTCCGGCTCCTGTGGTGGTCGAGGCCGAAGTCCGGCCCTTAGCGGCCGCAGCCGAACCGGGAACTGCTTGTACACCCTTTAGTCGCAGACTTTCCAAATCAACTATCCTGAGAAACTCCAGCCGCTGGAGCTGGTCGTTATAAACAAGCTCCAGCCCCCTGCCAAGCATCTGCGCATCTTCAGAAACAAATTTGACAGGCCCGGCGGTCGAAAACTGCGTCTTCTCGCTCAAGAATTCAACATCCTCAAGATAAAGAAAGCTTTCCTTAATTGTGTTCGAGTCTTTAGGCAGGATATGGATAACGACGTTTCCCGCAAATGTCGCATCCTTCGGCGTGGGCCTGCCAACGGCGGTTTCGACATCAACCGTTCCTTTATCAGCAGTAACGTAAGAGGTGAAATTAGGCTGGAAAATATTGAGATACGGTTTCTCTATCTCCCACCGGTCTTTTTCTTCGTGCAAAAGCGTCTCAAACCCAAATTCTCTGTCAACCTCTTTGTCTTTGTTGCGATGGATAAACTTCGTCTTTTTAACGGCATCAACTCCGACGTCCCCGATTTTGCCGACTCTGTCTCCAAATTCACCGGCATTACCATCGGCAGGGCTTCTAACGAAATCATCTGCGCCGTCAACGCTAATCTGCGGTGTTTCGGCTACATAACTATAGATTAGATATATCGCAAGCACACCGGCAAGCGACATCACCGCAATAAATAATTTTCGTAATCCAGACATCGCAGCATCCTCATCAAGCCGTCACGCCAAATACCTTTTCATCAGCTCCTGCCATTTCCCTGTATTCTTTAGAACGTACTCTACGACCTCGCGTACAGCCCCTTTGCCGCCGGGACAAGCGGTTACATAGTCGGCATATTGCTTAACTTCATCCACCGCATTCGCGACAGCCACGCCAAAGCCGACATATCTTATCACCGGCAAATCCGGCAAATCATCTCCGATATAAGCAGCGTTCCCGGGCGAAAGACCAAGCTGCGCAAGAAGTTTTTCAAGCACCGGCAGCTTATAATGACAATCTTCAAATATGTATTCTATTTCCAATTCCCTGGCTCGGTGTTTCGCAGGTCCCAGGGCTCTGCCGCTCAAAAGCGCGACCTTCAATCCCGCCCGCTGCCACAAACGAATTCCGTGTCCGTCCTGAGAATTGAAAAATTTGCTTTCGGCGCCGTCGCTGCCAACTATGATGGCACCATCCGTTAAAACACCATCAACGTCCATAGCCAGGAGTTTAATATCCGCAAGATTCGCCATAGCAATACAAAAGAGCCAGAATCCCCCGCTCCTGTCTTCCGACAGGAAGACGCGGGGGCCGTTTTGCACTTGTAGGGTGGGTTTTAACCCACCAACATCAACAATATTAAGACGGTGGGCTAAAGCCCACCCTACTCAGTCTTTTTCCTGTCCGACAACTTTTATTGTCACGATGTCCTGCACATCGACCAAACCAACAGGCCTGTTGTCAGCATCGACCACCGGCAGCTCATCGATTCTGTACCTGTGGAAAATGGCGGTCGCCTCCGCAGCAAGGGCATCGGCCCTTATTTTCTTGCAATCGGCGGTCATAACGTCACCGGCTTTAAGCTCAAACACCCGAGAGCCGTATTTCGCCATCAGGCGTCTCAGGTCGCCGTCGGTAATTATCCCCGTTAATTTGCCGTTTTTATCGACGACCATTACAGCACCGTGACGTTTCACGCCTTTGGTCTTTTCCAGCAACTGTTTTACTGTGTCGGCAGCCTCGGCTATGGGCAGTTTCTCTCCCGGCCTGAACATCATCGACTGCTCAACAGTCATCAACTTTGCCCCCAGCGAGCCGCCGGGGTGGAACCTTACATAATCCTCCACGCTGAAATTTCGCGCCTTCATAACAGTAAAGGCAAGGGCGTCGCCGACCGCCAGCATACACGCAGTGGAAACGCTGGGGGCAACACCAAGAGGACAGGCCTCCGACATCCTGCCCATACACAGCACCACCTCACTATGTTTACTGAGGGTCGAATCGCTCTCGCCGGTTATCGCTATCAGCTTAATTCCCAACTGCTTGACCAGGTTTATCAGACGAATTACCTCATCGGTTTCGCCTCCGTAGCTGAGAACAATCACTATATCGTCTTTGCGCAGTCGCCCCAAGTCGCCATGAATAGCCTCGGCGGGGTGAAGGAAATGACTTGGAGTGCCGGTCGAGGCAAGGGTCGCACTTATCTTGCGTCCGATTATGCCCGCCTTGCCGATGCCGCTGACGATACAAGAGCCGGTGCAGTCATAAATCATCTCGGCGGCCCTGACAAAAGACTCATCGATAATCGGCGTAATGGATTTTATCCCCTCCGATTCAGCTTCGATTACGCTTCGTGCGTAGTCAAGGTCAAATTCCACCTATGGCCTCCAAAATATTTGCAATTGACAATTGTCGATTTTCGATTGCCACCTCAAATCGTAAATTGTAAATCGTAAATCGAAAATCACTTCAGAGCCGCACGACACTGCCCCGCTCATTATAACAGACCAAATCATGCTTTTCACCTGTGTATTCAGGCGATGAGCGAACGAGCACGCGCTTTTCGCTGTGCTGCTCTATCTGGGTGATTGCCGCTCTTTTTTCATTTTGCAGATAGTCGGCGACTTCCGGCGAGACGGTCATCTCAATGCGCTTTATATGTTCCCTTGACACCGCCAGATTCAACAGACGAATAATCTCTATAGCCATCGACTCGTGGCTTTTGACAAAACCCGTCCCGCCGCAGTGCGGGCAGGCCAAACAGGTGCTGGACTGCAGCGAAGGCCGCATCCTCTGCCGCGTCATCTCTATCAAGCCGAACCTGCTCATCCCCAGGATTCTGGTGCGAGCGCGGTCGGTTCTGACGGCGGCACGGAAGGCCCTTTCCACCTCTTTGCGGTGCTTTGAATTGCGCATATCGATAAAATCGCAAATTATCAGGCCGCCCAGGTCGCGTAATCTAAGCTGACGGCCGATTTCCCGCACAGCCTCCATATTACTTTCATAAGCAGTTTCCTCGGCGTCTTTTTCCTTGCCGGCGCGTCCGCTGTTGACGTCTATCGACACCAATGCCTCCGTCTGTTCAATCACAATCGAACCGCCGCCTTTAAGCTCGACCCTGCGAGACTGAATCTTTGCAATCTCTTCTTCAATTCGATACTTGTGAAACAGCGGCACCTTGCCGTCATAAAATGCCACCCTCCGCCCCAGCCTCGGCGTAACGATGGAAAGAAAGTCCCTGATTTTGCGGACCATACTTTCCGAATCGCATATTATCCTGCTTATGCTGCTATTGAAAACATCTCTCATCGCTCGGATAACCAGGTCTGATTCCTGGTAAAGTTCGCCCGGCGTTTTCTCATTCGCTATCCGCTTCTCAATCGCCCTCCACAGCCGCGTCAGATATCTCAAATCGTTCTGGATATCCCTTTTTGAGCACCCCTCGCCCGCTGTGCGGATAATGAAACCATGTCCTTTGGGCGGGTCACTCTGGTCAAAAATCTGCCGCAATCTCCTGCGTTCGTCCTCATCCTCAATTTTGTGTGAAACGCCGTGCTTCCGCATCCACGGCATCATCACCAGATACTTGCCCGGCAGTGCAAGATACGTGCTCAGGGTCGGCCCTTTACTCTTTATGCCGTCCTTTGTAACCTGAACAACGATTTCCCGTCCCTTATGAAGGCAACTCTGGATAAGCGGCCGCTCGTTGAGGGATTTGCGGTGGCCTATCACCTCGGTATAGTCACCGCCGACACCCGGAAAATAGCGGGGGTGCAGGTCGCTAATGTGGAGAAAGCCGTTTTTGCCCACACCTATTTCCACAAAGGCCGCCTGGATGCCGGACTCTATATTTACCACCCTGCCTTTATAGATATTGCCTACCTGGCTGCCGACACTCACCCTGTCAACATACAGCTCTTCGAGCGAGCCATTATCAACTACCGCCACCCTGCATTCCTCGCCCTCAGCTACATTTATAAGCATCTCTTTTGCCATTTGTCTAATACCTCACATAGTTCGTCACTCGTCACTCGTATATCGTATATCGTATATCTGCCCGCCTGATTGGAGCCGCCAGCTTCTCCGTATCCAGCCCTAACAGTTCCAGAATTTCTTCCACTCTTATTGCACCAGCCGGCGTGATTCTGCACTCAACGACCACACTTGCATTTTTTAACACAATCGACTTTATAAAACCTCTGACGTCTATATTTTTGAACCTCGAATGCCGGGCGTCAAGCGTCCGTTGGACCTTGATACTCTCACTTGCCAGCAAATGTTCGATTCCGGCATTCAGGCTTTCATCAAGATACTCCTGCCGCACCGGCAGCACATAAGTGGCTGCGAAAGGCCGAGGTGACATATTCGCCTGGGCGATAGTTACCGAAAGCAATTCGATACCTTCGGGCAAATGCTCAGAAAGCCCTCTCGATACTCGATACTGGATACTGGATACTCGTCGAGAATCGAGAATCGAGAATCGAGAAACGAGAACTCGAAGACACAACAGCTCATCATCCGACTCCACACCTACACTTCTGGGCAAGGGCAGGGACAACTTCGGATGAGGATTGAAACCCTGACTATACTGGATTCTTATACCTGCGCGGGCACAGGCACGCTGAAAGACCCTGACCGTTTCAGCGTGAGACAGAAATCTCAAATTGCCCCCTATCCTGAACCTGATATACAACAAGATAGACTCTGTTGAAATCGCTATATGCTCATACCTCAACTGTCTTTTTCAGCGGTTCTTTTCAAGGATTAGAACTCGCTACCAAAAACGCGATACCCCCGAATGTTTCTGTCGGGGGGAACCTTTCGACATTATGCCCGTTCTCGCTTAAAAAACAACCATTTTTCTCATCCCGCACCAATTGCTCGGTTGACAGCGGTTGACTGCTAAATTTCGACAACAATCACCATCGACAGTTCAATTGGTGCGGGACTATTGAGGACCAGATGCCGCCCTAAGTAAGAGCAGGCGCTTTTTGATGTCCTCAGCCATTTTTTTTCGGCCTGCAGACACCGCTAAGTCAAGGGCCTTCTCGGCAGCAGTAATTGCCTCAGAAAAGCGGCCGGCAGAGACGTAGACGCTTGCCAGGGCATTCCACGTCTGGGCCTTATCGAAGCCGGTAACCTTGCCCCGCCAAGAAGTTGTGGCGGATTCGGCAAACCGTAATGCCTCTTTATACTCCGCAACGGCCTGCTCAAATTGCCCCACGCTAAACAAAACAAAACCAAGCTGAGAACGCGCAGCCGCATCGTCCGGAGCAAAATGAACGGCCATCCTTGCGGCATCAAGGGCCTTTTGCATCTCACCCGAACCCTGCATCACACTGGACCTAATCATCCAGGCGATGGCTGATTGAGGATGGATTTCGAGGATGCCGCCGGCTACCGACAGGGCCTTATCCACGCCGCCTGACTCTATCAATCCTTTGCAAATAAAAAACAGGTCCTTTTCAGCTCTTTCTCTGACGTCAAGAAGGGCCGGGTTAGTCGGCAATATGCGAAGACCCTCCATACAGTATTGCATCCTCGCAAAGTAATCATCGGCACCGTTCGACAGCAATAGATACGTCGAAACCTCGTAAAGTCGCTCATAATCCGAAAGCCATTTGCTCTTTTCCTCCTCAGTAAACCCTCTCCAGTCGATATGCTTGTAAATAGAGCCTCCTCTAAGCTCAAACACAAATGTTCTGAACGCCCCGCCGCCGCCGGGCAGGTTGTCCGTGGTAAACTCAATGAAAGGAAAATAATCGCTGTTTACGGTAAAGGACTTAATACATCGTCTTAAATCATTTTCGTCTCCGATATAACAGCTAAATACGTCCATACTATTATTAATATCTATAAGAGACAGGCTTTCTCGCACACCGGCTTTGCTCAGCTCATTTTCTATATGCCTCGGAGAGAAATATTGCGGCTGCTCGGAGCCCACCACAAGAAAATACGCCGCGGGATTGGGGGTCATATACCATACCGTGACGTATGGGAAGACATCCATCATTGTCCCAAACATGCTGTTTAGCATAGAGGCCGGCTCAACGTGGTGGGTGGGTATCCAGGACATAAACAAGCCGTTGCTGTTCAGGCGACGCTTGGCGCTTTCAAAATATTCTTTTGTATAGAGCGACGCATTTTCCGCAAATTGCCTGGGATGAATACAGTCATTGACAATCGCATCATACTTAATATCCGTCAGGTCAACATAGTTTTTCGCATCCATATAAATAACATTGACGCGCCGACTCAATTCGTCACCCAGATTAATGTGCCTGAAAAACCTCAAAGAAAGGGCAACCACCTCAGGAGCAATCTCCGCGCAATCAATCCTGTCAAGGTCGTGCAGGGCGAGACAGGCCGTGCTTTCCCCCGAACCAAACCCAACCGACAGCACCTTCCTGGTGTCAGCGTTAAGCAGGACGGGAAAATGGCCCAGCATCTTCTGGTCGCCGCGCCAAAAGTAAGTGTCTCCCGCCACGCGCTGGCCTGATGTGTACAGATACAGAGTATCTTCCTGCGTGTCCCGGTAGAGTGACACCGTGGTGACAACACCCTCTTTTACGGCCAAAAGCTCAAGCTGCGGCAGTCCGCCATCACGTTTGGCGGAGCTATCAACTACCTCATCAAACAGATTAGACGGCCCTTTGGCTACAATTACCGTCAATACGGCAGCAACCGCCAAAAGTGCAAAACGGCCGCCCCCCGACAACAATCTTCGGGGACAGGCAATCCTCGACCGACCAACAAACACCACACCCATAACGGCGCCAATCCATACACCCGCCAGTCCCAGAATTGAGATTGCGAGCTGCAACCCTAACAATGGAATAAGGACAAAACCCGTGACAATCCCGCCTGCAACCGCGCCTGTTGTATTGGCCGCATAAGCCGTGCCCGTGGAGCGCCCGACCTTGTGAACATAATTGGCCCAGGCCTGCAGGGCCATCGGGAACCCAATGCCCATAATCACAGAAGGCGCCAGGAAGAGAAACATACTCTGCACCAGCGGCTTAACAAGAAAGGCCGAAAACGGGATAACCCTGCTCCACAATTCAACTTCCCTGTCTACATACGGCAAAACTCTCGACGCCCACAACAGCAGCAGCGGCAGATAAAAAATGCCGCACAATCCCAAAAAAGACAAAACAATCGCAAACCCCACGGCGGGCCTTTTCAATTGAGCGACCAGCACGCTGCCGATGCCGGCCCCGATTACATTTCCAAGCAGATAAATTGTCAGGACCGCAGAAAACACATAAGTAACTGCGCTGAGCAAATGGATAATGCTGCGCATCCAGAGCAGCTCATAGCCGATGCTTATAAAACCGCTCATAAAGAACGCCAGAACCAACAGGTAAAATGCAGCTCGATGCTCGATACTCGATACTCGATACTCGACATCGGCCGCTATGGAAACAGTGTTAATCCGTGTCTCTCTACTTTTTGCGTTTTTGTGCCTTTTCGTGGCTACTTCTTTTTTCTGCGTTCGAAATTCGCCATTCCTCAGGGCCAAAAATGCCCCTCCGAACACTGCTATCAGGTTAAGGGCCGCTGCAGTATATACCGTCCCCATAACCCCAAGGACCTTGAGCAGGACAAAGCCGGCTAAAAAGCACCCGACCGCCGCCCCAAAGGTATTTACGACATAGAGCTTGCCCACCAAACGGCCGGTTTCCTTCTCAAGTGCGGTGACAAACCTGCCCAGAAGAGGCAAAGTGCTGCCCATCAGCATCGCAGGCACAAGCAGAACAATGGCGGAAAGAAGCACCTGCACTGCGAGTAACTGCGCATTTGAAGGATGATATGTGCGATATATCCAAACGTAAACAGCGCCTGCAAGTTTCAAGAACTTCGGCAGAAATATCGCCGACAAAGTCACAAAAGCTTCCAACAAAGCATACAGCCTAAGGTGTTTGGTGACGCGGTCACTGTACCGACCCATAACAAAAGCGCCGAGCGCCAATCCGCCCATAAATGTCGAAACCACAATGCTCGATGCGTAAACAGTGTTGCCGAGCGTCAGCTTCAGCAGCCGCACCCACACAACCTCATAAATCAAGGCGCATGCCCCGGAGACAAAATAAATCAGCATCGTCCCCGTCAGGATGGCGGGCCGGGTCTCGCAGCCCGCAAGGCCTCGTGGCGGAGTAATAGTCAGGGGATTATCATTTGCACAACACATATCGAGCACCTGCCTTCGCAGGTGTAAACTCGTCCCCGCGAAAGCGGGGAGCGTAAAGCTTAATCCGCCCCCCGCTCTTGCTTCGCAAGAAGCTGCGGGGGTGGCGGACCGGCGGACTAAAAAGCCTCAGGCAGAATCTTCCTCGCAGCGTTTCGCAAATACGCCGAAATCTGCCTCTCGGAATTCATCTTAAGAACTTCCCTGGCAAGGTGATTGCACTGCTCCACCGTAACCGAGCGTATGACCTGTTTTATCTCCGGCAGCATCGGAGGGGCAAGCGAAACCGTCCTGAATCCCATCCCTAACAGCAGCATAATGAACTCCGGGTCCGAGGCTATCTCGCCGCAAATACCGACGTCTATCTGCGCCTTGTGCGCATCGCCAATAACGCCCCTTATAAGCCGCAGCACCGCAGGGTCCGCAGGCGAATACAAGGTGGAGACCAGCTCGTTTCCTCTATCGACAGCCAAAGTATACTGCGTAAGGTCGTTTGTCCCGATGCTGAAGAAGTCAACATCGCGGGCAAGCGTAGATGCCGTCAAAGCCGCTGAAGGCGTTTCAATCATAATCCCCACTCGAATGTCCTTGTTATACTTTATAGACTCATCATCGAGGTCTTCCATCACATCGCGCAAAAGAAAGCGGGCCTGCTTAAGCTCCTGCAGATTTGTAATCAACGGGAACATCACCCTGACATCGCCCTTGACCGAGGCACGCAAAATCGCACGCAACTGCGTCTTGAACATCGCAAGATTCTGCAGACAGAATCTGATGGACCGCAGCCCCAAAAAAGGATTCGGCTCGGGCGCAAGGCGTTTGCTTTGAGTGAATTTATCCGCCCCCAGGTCCATCGTTCTTATTATTACGGGCCTGCCCCCCAGGGCATCAACTACTTCAGCGTATGCGAGATAGTGCTCCTCCTCCGTCGGCTCGGTGTCTCTATTAAGGTATAAAAACTCGGTGCGGTACAGCCCTATCCCATCACCGCCCTTTTCCAGAACCATCTGGGCTTCTTCCGGAAACTCAATATTGCCCAACAACGTAATTCTTACGCCGTCTCGCGTTACGGGAGGATCTTCCTTTATCGCATCAAGTCTATGTGTAAGCTCCGCAAAGTCACGCGCATACCGCTCATACTGGCGGACCGTCTGCTCATCCGGATTCACAATTACAATACCACGGTTGCCGTCAACAATGACGATGCTGTCAGCATCCACCACCTCGGTAAAGTCCTCCAATGCCACCACTGCAGGGATACCCAGGGAACGTGCGACAATCGCCGTATGACTGGTTCGCCCGCCCGCATCGGTAGCAAGCCCCTTTACAAATCGCCTGTCGAACCCTGCGGTCTGAGTAGGGCTCAGCTCCCTGGCAACGACCACAACCTCTTCGGTCAGATACCTGACGTCCTCTCGCTTTTTACCGAGAAGCAGCTTTAACAGACGCCTTTCGATGTCATAAATGTCCGCCGCCCGCTCGCTGATATAAGCGTCTTTTACCTTGCTGAAATGCGAGGCAACTTCACGAAGGACGGCAGAGACCGCATACTCCGCTATCACCGATTCGGACCGAATCAAGTCGGTTATCTTCTTTTGCAAACCTCTGTCGTGCAAAAAACGCAGGTGCACGGCGAAAATATCTTTTATCTTGCCCCCCTGCGCCTGGTCTTGTGTGGACATAAGACCGGTCAGCTCATCGACCGCACTTTTGAAAGCATTTTTAAGACGTTCAACCTCCGCATCTTGTTGTGAGGGCATTATCGAACGCCGGGGAATCCGATAGTCTTCAGCATCAATAATCAGCGACTTGGCTATAGAAATGCCAGGCGAGACAGCTATCCCTTTTTTTATCTCCATCCTATCCGCCAAAGTCGTCATGTCGGACCAAATCCTAATATTTTTTATCTGCGCGGCGGCTCGCCGAACATCTTCTCTTCCACAAGCTCTCGCAAAGCGCCGACTACTTTTTGGGCATCCGAGCCTTCGGCCTTGATTTTCAATCTTGTGCCGCAGGTCGCTGCAAGCATACTCATCTGCATAATACTTTTGCCGTCTGCAATATTGTCGCCGGCAGCAACAGTAACATCACTGCTGAAGCGGTTTGCAACATCAACAAACTGCATCGCAGGGCGCATATGAAGACCGTCCGCGTTTTTTATCTCAACTTCCGCCTCACAAACCAATTTCTCCACCGAACCTTTCCCCGTCCGCATTTTCAGCCCCTGCTCCTGTCTTCCGCAGGAAGACGCGGGGACCGGCAGCAAGCAAATACATTATAAAAACGGACTCTCATCGGCCTCCCTGAGCAGGTCTTCTATCTGCTCAGCCTTTTGGCATTGTCTTAGGAACTTACGAAACTTCTCCTGCTGCAAATGTCTGAACACGTTTTCCATCGCCTGCAAATGCTTGTCAGGGTTATCAACAGGGCTTATCAAAAGTATTACCGTGTAAACCGGCTGCTTATCAAGGGCGGAAAAATCGATGCCGGCGCTACTTTGCCCGATTGCAGCAACCACATCCTTAACTACCGGGTGCTTGACATGGGGAATAGCGACGCCCCTGCCTAACCCCGTGCTGGCTTCCTTTTCCCTTCTAATGACCGCCTTGATAATATCTTCACGGTTGCCCTTGCCGAGCTTTCCGGCTTTATCAAGCGCCGATACAAGCTCCGCTATCACTCCATCACGGTCTCCGGCCCGCAGACCGGGAATTACCGCCTTAAAACAGATAAAATCCGCAAACTTCATTGCATTTATCTATCTGGAATTATCAATCCGCCGCCCGCCTTGTTTTTCGTCCCGCTCCCTGCCTTTTCTTTTCCTGAGCTGCTGTTGGAGCTTATGGGCAGCCAAGTCGATGCAGCGGTAAACATCTTCACTCGTCTGGCTCACAACAAAAACCTTGCTGTGCTCGGCCCTTGCAATTATCTCCACACTTACCATACCGGCCCGGCTGCCATCGATAACCACTTCAATCTGGTTGATACTGCTGTAGTACCTGGAAAGCTTGGATGTCTTCTTCTGTGCGTGCTCTCTGACAGCCGCCGGCAGGTCAATGCGTTTAGCGGTGATTGTAAAAAGCAAAACTTTTCCCCTTAATCACTCTGACCAGCAAAATCCTTTTGTCTTCTATTCGCCTACGCTTTCGCCTAACCTAATATACCTTCCCCTGCCGAGCACCATAAGCTAATTCACGGGCTTATTATAGTCAATAAAAAAGCCCTTAGGCAAGTGTGCACCAACCAGATGTATCACCGCACCCGGCAGCGAGGCCGCCATCCATACAATCCTCTGGCACAGCGCCAACGCCAGCGCCAGCTCATCCCCGACCCCGGCAAAATGGATAAATAGATAAGCCGTCAGTCCTTCCACCATCACTGCCCCGCCAATGCTGACAGGTATTGCACCAAACGCCCAACCAAGCGGAAAGAATACACAGTAATACTTGATGCCGGCGGTAACACCCATATTCATACCGAGAATCCAAAAACCCGTTATAGTCAAAAGCTGCAAAAAAATCGTAAGGCCAAATACCTTAAGCACTGCAAGAAGGTTACTACAGTAAAGAATGACCGCGTCCTTAAACTTTTCGCAGGCTTTTTTGCTGTATGTCAGGAGAAGCGAGCAAATCTTTCCCAGCAGCAGCCGGCCTCGCTTATGCAGCAAAAGGCCGCAGAAAACTGCCGCCAATGCCACACCAATCCACAGGATAATCCGCTTGTACTCGGCGAAGAATTTCGGCAAACCACCCCCATCGCCGACAGCCACCTGAAGCCCTTCACCCCGCAGCAAGAGCAGATAGAAGACAATAGCTATTACCATTGAGCCTAACAGCCCTATAGCCCTATCAACAAACACACTTAAGACCGCGTGGAACCTTCTATCGGTATGCTTTGTGACGTACCAGGCCCTGAGTAAATCCCCGCCTACGGCGCTGGGCATAAAGTTATTGTAGAAAAGCCCTAAGAAATGCAGCCTGATGGCAGCCAAAAGGTCAATGAATATAGATTGAGTTCTAAGCAGCAGCCACCAGCGCAGCCCCACCATAAGCTGGCCTATGACAAAAATGCCGAGGACCAGCCCAAAAACGGCCAAATTCATACGGCGAAAAATCGCCGCCAGATTGCCCCACCGCTGCCCCTTCGACAACCATACTGCCGCCCAGGCAACTCCGGCCGCCACAACCATAATCCGCAGAAACAGAAAAATGTGTTTATTTCTCTCGGTCTTGGTCCTGGGCATTGTCGCAGTTTGCCTTAAAAAAACTTGTTTTCGTAAATGATAACCGGTAAAACTTCGCCTTGCAAGATGTTAAAGAAATACCGATTTTGGAGGCACAACAGGTGGCTGCCAAGCGAAATATTGAAGAAGGTCTGGAATTCACGCCGAAATTCGACGACAACGGCCTAGTACCGGTTATAGCCCAGGATGCCCGGACCGGCCGGGTCCTGATGGTGGCTTATATGAACCGACAAGCGCTGGATTTGACAATCCAGACCGGTTTTGCCACATATTTCAGCAGAAGCCGGCGGAAACTATGGAAAAAAGGCGAAAAAAGCGGCCATACCCAGAAAGTCCGGCAAATCCTGGTCGATTGCGACCAGGATTGCTTAGTCCTCAAAGTAACAGCCAAGGGCGGCCAATGCCACGTAGGTTACCAATCCTGCTTCTACCGTGCACTGAAGAAGGGCAGCAACAAAAAGCTGGAATTTATCGCAAAAAGACCTACAACCCGAAGGATGCCCACAAAAGCAGGAAAGCCCGCCGCAAACGTTAGGACATCCACCTAATATCCCCTCCCAGACCATAGGATTTATCCGACACAAGGGCGTAAAAAAAACTTATTGTCCGATAACTTTTCCCTTGATTTCAGTATTCCCAAGTAGTATAATTTAGGCAATTGAAAAACAATATATTTAATAGAGGAGCGGCAGTAATGTTTTCGCTTTCATTTCGAGCGCATTCAGCCGAAAGTTATATACTGTGCAAATACTGCGCGGACAGAATCGCCAACGAAGTTATTACTTGTGGGCGTTGCCGCAAGAGAAGTGATTATTTTAGGTTAGTGTCTTGGTATTAGAGAAAATGACTTTTTTGTGGAGGACTTTAGTATGAAACCATTGAAATTATTATCTTGTGTCGTTATTTTGTTGTTAAGCACGTCACCTGTGGCCTTTGGCCTGGTCGTTGGCTTCAACCCCGACATCCATATGGACATTCAAGGGGTAATAGCCAATGATTTCCATGTCCAGGGGCGCCTCGAGTCAGGTAACTGGGGCGGCAACTGGTCGAACCCACCAGTACTGATTAGCCACATTGACGGTGGATTCCCCAACTTTAGCTATTCTATTACACCTGACCTCAGCGACCCGTGCGGACAGAACTGGTACAACTTTACCGCCGACTGGTCAGGCACGAATTATCCGTACTGCAGCATCATCCACCTGGGTTTGTTTTTCGACGTAACCTGTAACAATGTCGCTGTCAATCTGGTTGGGTGGTGGACCAAAGACGGCAAACCTATTCCGCCTAATATTGTTCCCCCTCCTATCAATGGCGGAGCTGTGCCTATCCCAGGGTTTAACGTCCGGGACATACCTCATCTTGGGATGCCACAAATGATTTCGCTGTTCAACCAATCGGGAGGAGGCGGAGGTGGAGGCAGTGGCGGCATCGAGACTGAGATAGTAGGGATGGACCTGGTCGGCTTAACCAAAGAAGAATTAGAGATGCATCTTGGTCATATGCCCGAGGCATTCAAGGAACTTCGTGTAGGTGGGAAACAATCAGAATTACCGTGGGTAAAAGTGGAGAATGAAAGGGGTCTTATCAGCGAAAGCAACCCACAACCTCTGATGCCGGACAGTTTTTTTGACGTGTTCCTGGATGTCAGCGGACCGATTCATCCGATGACACCTATTACCATTCCCCCTGGCGGGTTCCTGGTTGCCCGGGAACGAGTCAGATTCGTAAACAATGCAGGTCAACGCGAAATCCGCTGGGACTGGATGATTCACGGAGCCCACGAAAGTGACCTGGGCGATGCGCCGGACAGCAGCAATAGCTTCAGCTTCCCGCCCCCAATTATACCGATGACGGCATATCCGAAGGGCGGACCGCCGGGGGTAATTGCGCATTACCCGACAGTCTATCAGATGGGTTCGCCCCCTTATGGTCCTATTCATTGGGCGGCACCGCTCATAGCGTTCCTCGGCCCCGCAGTTTCCCGTGAAATGGAAGCCGATATCGGCCCAGACCAGGATGTAGTGAACAATATTATTCCACTAAAGGATATGCCGGACCTGGACAATTTTGATGATGGTGTAATATTCCCGATAGTTATGCCACATTGTCAGTTGACGACGTTTGATTACTGGGTGACTATTATGCCGCCCATGCCGCCACCCATGCCGCAAACACCTCCTTTGTATGTGAACGTGTGGTGCGACTGGAACCGTGACGGCGATTGGGACGATACGATGCAATGCCCAGGGGATGATGTGCTAATACCTGCTCCCGAGTGGGCGGTGCAAAACCAGTTGCTTGTCGGTCTGCCTGTGGGGTTAAATAAGATTACTACGCCGCGATTTATGCCGTGGCATCCTACAACAGGCGATACACCACCTATCTGGATGCGAATTACGCTATCAGAGCAAAGGTGGGCTCCTGCTGCGGGTGTCTTAGGAAATGGCGGCTGCGGACCTCAATATGGTTATATATACGGCGAGACGGAAGATTATTATTTTGTTCCTGAGGTGCCGCCAACTAAACTGGACTTTGGTGATGCACCGGAAGGTAGCAATGCTATAGCATATCCGGCTACCGGTGTAACAGGGTCGTTTCCAACGTGCAAGACAATTGGACCGGCAGGGTGGATTCAGCACACTAATTTCGGTGCATGGTTTGGGCCAATAGTTGATTTTGAAGGCGATGGCAATGCAGGATTGTGTCCCTTTGGCTGCTTCCCCCCGTATGACCAGGATGAGTGTTTTGCCGATGGTGATGCAGGCCTGATAGTTCCTCAACCATACACTATCGACGCAGCGCTTAACGTAGTTCCCTGCCCACAGTGTAGCAGCGGCACGCCGCTCGGCGATATCTGTCAGACTGCCTTCTGGGGCACCAATATAGACATCGATGTGCATAACCATATGCCGAACCAGACAACCGGATATGTGAACCTCCTTATCGACTGGGACCAGAATGGTCAGTGGTCCGGCTCCTCAAACTGTCCGACAGCAGCAACACCGGAGCACGTGCTGGTTAACTTCCCTGTGCCTAATCCATACGATGGGCCGCTCTCCGGCCTGATGCCGTTTGGAGCTGGTTTCCTGATCGGACCCAACCGGGGCTATGTATGGGCAAGATTCACGATAACCGAGAGGCCTGTACCTTTGCCTAAACCCGGTTGGAATGGAGAAGGGTTCTTTGAAGATGGAGAGACAGAGGATTACCTGCTCGAAATCGGAAAAATTTATGAGCCGAAGCCGCTGGTTGAGCACTCAAAGTGGTCTCAGCCGCCTGTTGAGTGGAATCCGCAGTCGAGAACACCTGTATATTGCGGCTGGGATGCGCCGTCCTTCAAAGAGGAACAAGGACCAGCACTAATCTGGAATATTGTTGCAGACGACTTTAGATGCTTAGGAAGCATGCCTATAACAAGCATACACTGGTGGGGTTCATATATAAATCGGGATTCTCTTGAGCCGCCCGCAGTAAAACCTACTTCCTGGCGAATCGGGTTCTGGAGCAATGCTCCACCTACTGCTGTTGGTGGCATCAGTCATCCGGGAAAACTGCTCTGGCAGTTTGATGTGCCCGCAGACCGTGTAAAGGAAGAGTGGGCCGGCAGCGACCGGGCCCCAGACATGATTCCGGAGACGTGCTTCCAGTATTATGTGAATTTGCTCCCGAACGAATACTTCTGGCAAGCTAAACAAGAGCTGAATACTGTTGATAGTGTCTTCTGGCTGAGTATAGCAGCTATCTATCAACCGGGTCCACCCCCGCCGAATCCGTGGGGCTGGAAGACCCGGCCGTGGCACTGGATGGATGACGCCGTAACGTTCATAATACAAGGCGATTTCAAGCCAGGCTACGTGCCTGACCCCAGCACCATCCGTGCACTGGAGTATTGCGGGCAAAGCTACGATACGGCCTTTGAGCTCGACACCGACCCCAACTACATCAAATGGGAGCAGGCCTATACCGGTCTTCGTGACTGGCCGCACTACGAAGACGAAGAATCTATGGCCACGGTGGATACAGTTGTAGAGCCCTTGACCAAGTGGTCTCAAAAGCCGGACCTGAACCCAGGCACCACCATTACCAGCATTGACGTAGATGCAACATTTAGTCAAATGCCGATTTATCCACCGCAGGTGCTTGCTGATGACTTCAACTGCATCACGACCGGACCGATTACGGACATCTACGTGTGGGGCTCGTGGCTGCACGATGCTTTGCCGCCAGGCGGTCCGCAGAATGTGATATTTACGCTGAGTCTGCACGATGACCTTCCCGTCGGCCATCCACAGAATCCTAATCGCTACAGTATGCCCGGGCAGTTGCGGTGGATGCGACAGTTTAGCCCTGCAGAGTTTGAGGTCCTGCCTTATATGGAGATACCGGAGGGCTATTATATGCCCTGCATGCAATGGTATTTGCCTCAAGACCATTTTGGGTGCTGGCTGTACCACTTCAAGCTGCAGCCAGGGGAATTCACCCAGACGGGTACTACTACTAAGCCGGTTGTTTACTGGCTGGACGTTCAGGCCATGCCGATAGCAACGAATCCAGAGGTCAGGTTCGGCTGGAAAGCGTCGGAACAACACTGGAATGATGATGCGGTTTTTGCTGTGGGCGCAGAGCCGATACCGGTTCCCGGTCCGTGGCAAAAACTGACGTATCCTGTGGGGCATCCATACGCAGGAAAAACGATTGACCTGGCATTTGAGATTGTAACCCAGAAACAGCATGAGCAGTTCAATCTCCGTCGTCAGGTAGCTGATGATTGGCGTTGCAAGGACAAGACGCCGGTAACGACTGCCGTATGGTGGGGCTCTTATATCGGCTACGGCTATGAGGCCTGCCAGTGTCAGACAACAACACCTCGGCCGACAAAGCCCGATTACTTCCTGCTGTCGATATGGACCGATGTGCCGGCGAATCCGCATGAACCAAACTCGTTCAGCCATCCCGGCGAAAAGAAATGGGAGTACAGGGCCAATAAATACGACGAAGTCCTGGTCGGCTACGACAAGCATCCGGAACCTGGTGAGCCGGGCACTGGTGGTTATGAGCCGGTATTCCGTTATTCAGTGAAACTGCCTCAAACAAGCTGGTTCCGCCAGAAGGACGTCAACAAAGTCTTCTGGTTCAGCGTAGTAGCAGTGTATGACCAAAATGACCCGACCTATCCCTGGGGCTGGACCAATCATAAGCATATGTTCAACGACGATGCTGTCGCTGGGTACCAGGGTTCTACCGGCGGGTGGATATGGGAAGAACTGTATGACCAGACCGGTATGAGCGAGGACATGTCATTTGTCCTCTTTACTGAGCCTGGCTGCTTCCCATCGTCGTACACAACCTACGATGACTGGTTAGCTCTGGGCAAACCGAACTGCTGGTGCGGCATCTACGGCACTCCACAGTGGCCGTATCAGTGCGACGGTGACGCAGACAATGCTACAGAGGGTGTGCTAAAGTTCAGGGTTGCTCTGAACGACTTGAACATAATCATTGCCAACTGGAAGAAGAAGATCAATGATCCGACGCTCAATCCTTGTGCTGACATCGACCACAAGCCGGAAGGGGCGCTGAAGTTCAGGGTAGCTCTGAATGACCTGAACATAATTATTGCCAATTGGAAGAAGAAAAGTGCACAGCTTCCTGCCAACTGCGTAAGGCCCGAGTAATCACCAAGCGGGCACGTAAAGAAAGAAGAGGCAAGTCGTTTGACTTGCCTCTTTTTTTTGTTTGCGGATGCCGGAGCAGGTTAATAAAAGTGAAGCTTAATGGGTTGTTTTTTAAGCTCGGCTGCAGTTGGTAAAAGTTGAAATGACTTTATTCCTTCGGCTTTAGTAAACTCATTTATTACGTCCTGAATATGGCTCATATTCCTGCCGTGCATCATTGCGAATAGATTATACGGCCAACCCTTAAAAACTTTGCGCTCGTAGCAGTGACTTACTATCGCAAGGCGAGCCAGGTCCCTGCCCACTGAGACAACTCTACTTCGCGGAACCTCGCTCACAAATAAAACGTTAGCGATGAAACCAAGCTTTTGATGATTGACAACAGCGCCTATACGATGGATGGCACCTTTATCAATCAGCCCTGTTATAGCCCTCAAAACCTCTTCGCCCACAATGCCCGGTGTGCGTAGAAGTGCAAAAGGTTCCGCGGTTACTTTCAGTCCATCCTGCAACTTTGACAGTATCAGTTTTTCGCTCTCGCGCAGCTTAACTACTTTATCTTTCGGAACTCCTGCGCCCTGCCGACCTCGGCTGACAGACAAAAGAGCTTGGCCGCCACTTTCAGCATCAAAATAGACTTCAAGCTTAAAAGTACGATTAACAGGCAGACTGTGAAAGGCAATACCAAACCTCTCGGACAGTTCCGAGAGGATAGAATCTATCTGTCCGGTCGTCCGCGCTTGCAGCGTAAACCACAGATTATAATAATGGTCCCTTAAATAATTATGCGAGACATTCTCCAAAGAGTTAACTGTCTCAGTAACTCCCCGCAGCTTTCCACCGGGGACGTGCGCAGCAACCAGGGTGCTTGTCATACCAAGGGCGCGATAATTTACCAGAGCGCCAATCCGCCGGATAATTCCCCTGCGCTTTAATCTCTGCGTTTGTTGCAGGATTTCTTTCTCAGTTGTATTTAGCTCTTTTGCAATCTCAGCAAACGGCCTTGCGCAGATTGGCAGGCCCTTCTGAAGGGCGTTGCATAACCGTTTTTGCAATTTTGTCAAACGCAAGATTAACTTCGCCTCCCTGGTTGATAGTTGCAGATTGGGTCCTCAGCCAAATAATCGCCGGTCATCGCGCAGGCCCTTGCACGGCAGCCTCCACAGACACCAATATATTCACAAATTCCACAGTTACCTTTGTACAGCGATATGTCACGAATCTCCTTTAAGAATTGTGAGTTTTGCCAGATTTCGGCAAAGTCGAAATTATTTTCAACCAGATTACCGGCCGATATATCGAGGAATCCGCAGGTCTGCACATCGCCTCTGTAACTTATAAACCCAAAGCCCCTGCCGCCCAGGCAGCCGCTGACAGAATTGATACTTGATAATTGATTATTGATTATTTGTGGCGGCGCCTGGGCTGCGTCTCGCTTAGCTTGGTGGCATAGGCGCGCAAACTGAGGGCCGCAGGTAACACGCACTTCGATTGCCGATTTCAATTTCATTTGCAACAGGTCCCGAAGCAGTCTTTCGTATTCCGCAGATGCAAGTACCTGGTCGGCAATTTCTTCTCCCCGGCCGGTCGGCACAAGTATAAACGGATTAAAACAATAAGCCCCAAGCTCCTCAGCTAATTTGCCTATGGCCGGAACTTCCCCAACGTTAATCTTGCTGATAGTGGTGTTAATCTGGAAACGGATACCGGCCCGACGAGCTAACTCGGCAGCTTTCACAGCGTGATTGAAGGCCCCTTCACTCTGCCTGAAGGCATCGTGAGTCTGCGAGGAGCTGCCGTCGAGAGAAATAGATAGAGCCAATACGCCCGCTTCTTTCAGTTTGCCGATGGATCGCTCGTCAATTAAGTAGCCGCAGGTGGCCATCACCATACGTAGTCCCAAATCCTGCCCGTACTTGATAAGCTCGAAAATATCACCTCGCTCCATCGGCTCGCCGCCAGTGAGAATGACAATCGCCTTGCTGAACTTCGCGACCGATTCAAGAATTTTCTTGCACTGCGCAGTATTTAGTTCTTCTGCGCCGCCAGAGCCAGCATTCGCCCGGCAGTGCTTGCAATTAAACCTGCATCGGCGGGTAACTTCAAAGGCAATAAGACGCAAGATTTCCTGTTTACCGTTCATAAGATAAACCCCGCAATAAATTGCAGGGTTCGTTGTTAAACCGAATTTGAATTTTGATTTGTCATTTTGCAATTTTCATTATCTTTGAATTTGCCCTGCTGCTTCTTTGGCAAAATAAGTAATGATAATGTCTGCGCCGGCACGTTTGATTGAGTAAAGGATTTCCATCATCGCAGCATCTTTATCCAAAAGCCCCTCGGCGGCAGCGGAATTTACCATCATATACTCGCCGCTGACATTATACGCGGCTATGGGGCAATCGAAACGCTGCCTGGCTCGATAAATAATATCCAGGAAACAAAGAGCCGGCTTGACCATCACAATATCGGCGCCTTCTTCTATATCGAGCGCAATCTCGGCCATTGCCTGGCGAGCGTTTGCCACATCCATCTGATAACCCTTTCGGTCGCCAAAAGCCGGGGCCGACTCGGCGGCATCCCTGAACGGGCCATAAAAAGCGGAGGCATATTTGGCGGCATAGGACATAATGGCCACATCCGGGAAACCGTTTTTCTCTAAGCACTGGCGGATGTAACCGACCCGGCCATCCATCATATCCGAAGGAGCGACTATATCTGCGCCGGCCTGGGCGTGTGAGAGGGCAACCTTGGCCAATAATTCGCAGCTCGAATCGTTATCGATTTTACCATTTTTGACCACGCCGCAATGGCCGCTCTGGGTATATGCGCAAAGACAGACATCGGTAATAACCAGAAGCTGCGGCGCAGCCTTCTTGATTTCCTTTATCGCCCGCTGCACGGCGCCATCCTCCGCCCAGGATTCGGACCCCGTCGTGTCTTTCTTTTTCGGCAAGCCAAAGAGAAGGACCGCCGGTATCCCCAGCGAGGCGACTTCAGCCGCCTCGGCAGCGACGGTATCCGGCGAAAAGTGAAAGCAGCCTGTCATCGACTTGATTGGCTCTTTTAGCTTACGCCCCGCGCGGACAAACAACGGATACGCCAGATTATCCACGCTTAAAGTAGTCTCACGCACCAATCTTCGCATAGAAGGACTGCTGCGCAACCTTCTCAATCTGATTTCAGGAAAACCCATTTATAGACTCCTTGAATTAACATTCGACTGATAAATTCGAATATCGAATTCCGAAATTCGAAACAAATTCAAATGACAAAAATCCAAAATTCCAAACGTTTTGGTCATTCGGACATCTGGCTTTTGATATTATTTCGTGCTTCGGATTTCGGATTTAAGTTATCATATTTTATCTCTTCCTCTGCAAGATAGCAGGCCGGCTCATTGAGCCAAAATTCGTCACCGGACTGACCGCCAAGAAATCGGTAGTTGCCTTTGCACAAGTCAAACCACCGGCATTTAAGACATCTTTTATCGGCAAAGTGCGTTTTGTCTCGCAGCCTACTCATCACCGGTTCCGTCGAGTCCTCCCAAATCTGCTTAAAAGTTTTCTCTTTGATGTTGCCGAGCGTATAATTTCGCCAGAACTGGTCGGGGTGGGTGCTGCCATCCCAGCCGATGCAGCCGATTTTCTCGCCGACTTTATTGCCGCCGCGGGCAAGCAGAAGCTTCCTTGCCTGCCTGAAGCGGGCCTGCTTCTTTTCTTTCTGCATCCTCAAAAGCAGATAAGGCCCATCCGCGTGATTGCCTACGGTGAGCACTTCGTCTATCAGGCCTTTCCCGGCAAGGTCGTCCGTCTTTTCTATAATCACATCAAGAATATCCCGCGTTTGCTCGGGCGACAGAACCTGCTCATCAAGCCCCTTTGCCCTGCCCGTGCGAATCAAATGATAAAAGCATATTCTCCGCACACCAGCCAAAGCCGCAATATCAAAGGCGGCTGCAACCTGCCCCGCGTTTGCCTTCGTAATAGTGAAGCGCAGCCCCGTCCTTATCCCTGCCTTTTTGCAGTTTTCAATTCCCGCAAGAGCCGCGATGAAGCACCCCTTTGCCTGTCTGAAGTTATCGTGGAATTCTTCCCCGCCATCGATGGAAATGCCAATGTAACTTACTCCGGCCCCGGCAAGTTTCCCTGCGGTTTTCAAATCAATCAATGTGCCGTTACTGGAGATAACGGTCCGCAGTCCCAACCGTCTTGCCTCTGCCAGCAATTCAGACAAATCGTCCCGCAACAGCGGCTCGCCGCCGCTAAACAGCACGACAGGGCAGTTGGCCTCCGCAAGCTGCGAAAGAAGATTCTTCGCTTCGGCTGTGGTCAGCTCATTTCTGCCGCAGTCAGCTCCTGATGAACTGTAACAATGCAGACACCGCAAATTGCATCTTTTCGTGCAGTTATATGCGATAACAGAGCCAAACGAATCCGCTCCTCCATACCGCAAGTCGTCCGACTGGCCGGCCAATCCACAGTATAATTTTGAGACATTTATCATTCAGAACCCAACCATCCCCTTCGGTCGATGGCTCGACCGTCTCACCGTTTCACCGTACATAACTTGCCTCTATCGCATCAAGCAATCCGTCGATAGTATGCTCCTGGGCCGTTACTGTAACCTGGACGCCGGACTTATTAAGCTGCTCAGAAGTTGTCGGTCCAATTGATGCAACCTTCACATTTCCTGAATTTACTACTCCGATGGGAACTTGTTCAAAAAACATCCGAGCCGAAGATGGACTTGCGAACGTCAGCCAATCGACCTTGCCCTTATTAATCTTCTCAATCAGCCAGCCCCCCCGCGTCTTGCCTGGCACAAGACAAGCAGCGGGGGCTTTTTGCTCTACGACGGCGTAAACAGGTACGTTGAGGACTTCGGCCTCCGCCTGCCGGAGAACCTCAACAAGCTCGTTTGAGCCAAGCTGTGAGCGCAGAAGCAGAATCTTTTTGCCGCGCAAATTCGTAAGGCCGATTAGCTGTCTGCCAAGCTCCCTGCCTGTGAAAACGCTCGGCACAAAGTCCGCCTTTATCCCGAATTCAGCCAGCTTCACCGCAGTTTCGCTGCCGATTGCGGCAATCTTGTTAGAGCCAAAAACCCTCGCATCTTTGCCCAAAGACCGCAAGGCCTCGAAGAATATGCTCACGCCGTTGCTGCTGGTGAAGACCACCCAATCATACTGACTGATTTTGGCAAGCGCCCGCAGGAATTCATTCTTTCCCGTCAGAGGTTTTATGCCTATCGCGGCAAACTCTATCGGATTGCCCCCTCGACAAATAATTTTGGCCGCGAAGGCGGCGTTGCCCGCAGAATCCCTCGTTACAACGATGTTCTTGCCGAACAACGGCTTTTTCATAAACCAGCTTGGCCCGACATCGCTACCCGCAGCAGCGCCGATAATTGCAATCGCCGGAGGCTCGATTTGTTCCCGCTTACATTCCTTGCTTACCCGGCCAAGCGAAGCCTTCACGACCCTCTGGCTCGGCAGCGTAGCGTCGGCGATTACTGCCGCAGGCGTATCGGCTGACATACCATTTGCCGTCAATTTGGCCGCAATAGAGCTGAGACTGCCCATCGCCATATAAAAGACAATAGTGCCCTGGAATTTTGCCAGCCACTTCCAGTCGATATTGCTTTGCTGCTTTCCCTCTGCTTCCTGGCCGGTTACAAAAACCACCTGCGAGCTATAGCGTCTGTCGGTCAGAAGGATGCCGGTATAGTCGGCGGCGGCAATGCCCGCCGTCACACCCGGAACTATCTCAAAATCGATTCCTGCATCAGTAAGAACTCTGATTTCCTCGGCACATCTGCCGAAGATACAAGGGTCCCCGCCCTTTAGTCTCACCACCGTTTTCCCCTCAGATGCCTTCTCAACTAATAACCTGTTGATTTCTTCCTGGCTAAACCCGCCGGAAGGTGTGCGCTTTGGCACGGAGATAATCTCAGCATTCTTGGGGGCCAAATTAAGCAAAGCAGGATTGGCTAACTTGTCGCAAATTACACAGTCAGCAGACCGCAGAACCTCTGCGCCGCGGACGGTAATCAAGTCTGCCCTGCCCGGCCCTGCCCCGACCAGATATACAAAACCTTTTTTAACCACAGATTTCACAGATTAACGCTGATTAAAAAGAAAAAATATTTAGAGCCACAGAGGTCACAGAGAACACAGAGAATGTAATTTATATTGGGTTTCTTATCCACAGATTTCACAGATTACACGGACTTATGTTTTTCAATTTTAACCACAGATTTCACAGATTACACGGACTTGGTTTCTAACAGTGTGAATCCGTGTAAATCCGCGTCTAAAAAAACGTGATCGAAAAGGATTCCGCCTTGCAGTAAATTTAGCGACCCAGATTAACACGATTAAGAATTTAGATTATCCGGAATTTAATAAAATTGGCATATTTTGGTTATTTTTCCGAGGTGATGTTCATTTTGGGAGTAAAACGTGGCTTTGCCGGTCATCTTGTAGAGTTTGGGCAAAATAGGCAAGAAAAAACAGGTTGAAAAAGCATCAAAAATGCGCAGGAAATGACAGGAAATTTGCAAAAACGCGCGCTTTTTGAGCAGAAATTGACAAGAAATCATCACTTTTTACAAATTAACATTTTGTTAAATTGGGGCAAATAGGTAAACCTACTGATTATCGGTGGCCAGCTTGTCGCAAATCACACAGTCAGCAAGCCGCAGAACCTCCACACCGCGGACGGTAATCAGGTCCGCCCTGCCCGGCCCCGACCAGACATACGAAACCTTTTTTAACCACAGATTTCACAGATTTTCACAGATTATCACAGCAATAAATTTCAACAAAAGATAAGCGGACGCAAATAAAATAGGTATGGTGTCTTCCAGATTTCCGAGGTAGCTTCAATAACAAGCGTTATGAACTTCATTGAATTCCTTCGTAATTGCACCTACATCACGCCTGAGGCGCTGGTTAGGAGCTACCTTCCTATCTTGAGCGTCTCGGGTGATTCTACGGATGTCGCGACGAAGTAGAAATAGAAACGGAAGACTGTCTGTTCAACGGGAGTGCCGGGAGGCAGTCCTTCCGGGCTACCGACCCATGCTCCTGTTTCGTATCCCTTCAGGATACATCTCGCTTCGGGTGGTACGGAATCAATGTCGACGTTGCTTATGCTCAGAAGGACTGGCGACTGGAGCTTGGTGTTCTGGATCGTATCGACCAACATCGTTCCAGCTTCCACTTTGAACGGTGGCTTTGTAGGGACATACCGGTGGCCTTCGATTCTAAGGTACGTCCCGATCGGATGGTCAAGCTTTCCGGTTGGCAGCACGACGCGACACGAATTCTGGACAAAGGAGGGTGTGGCCATTGGCGAGGCCGTGCTTGTGGTAGACTTACGAACCGCACAGGCGGAGAATGTGAGACTGCCCAACAAAACCAGCAACAGTAATCTTTTCATTTGCTACTCCTTTCTTGTTCGAACTATTGTTTATATTGATTCGCATAACATCCCAGATACCACTTCACCGTCTATATAAGATGCCTGCGAAACTTTGGTTCGGCTCGTGTGTAATCCATTTCTTATGATTCGGGGAATATCAATGTAAAGTATGAGCATAATATAGCACTCGCCGGACGGAAATCAATCTTGTATTCAGCCATTACATTCTGCGGTGGTTGCATCTGCGCTTTGTATGTAAAACATCGCCCCAAGGGTATGGATTCCCGCCTTCGCGGGAATGACAAAGCGGGATTATTCTTTAAGAGATGCGAGTATTTCTTTGCCGCCGGAGGCGAGAAGGTCGTTGGCAATTTGCTCTGCGAGTTTGTTGGCTTCCTTCGCGGGACCGACTATCTGCCGCTTGATAAAATTTCTTCCTTCTATATCCGATATAAACGCGTGGATTTCTATGTTGTTGCCCGCAATTCTTGCAAAGGCCCCAACGGGGGCGTGGCAGCCGCACCGCATTGTTACTAACACCTGTCTTTCCGCGAATGTTGTCATCCTGGCATTCTCATCATTTATCGCAGCAACCAACTTGTTTGTCGCAGCATCATCTGTTCTTGTCTGGACAGTTAGTGCACCCTGTGCCGGTGCCGGGATAAACTGTTGAGGGTCAAAACTAAATGAGATTTTCTGTCCCAAACCCAATCTTTCAATCCCGGCACGCGCCAGGATAACCACATCAGCTTCGCCCTTGTCAAGCCGTCTCAGCCGGGTCTTGACGTTGCCGCGAATCGGTATGACCTCCAAATCCGGCCGCAGGTGTTTTAGCTGGGCCACTCGCCTCAGGCTCGAAGTGCCTATCCTTGCCGAGTCCGGAAGCTGCCGGAGAGAACCTGCCGGAACCGCTGCTATCAGGCAATCCTCGGCAAACCGCCTGTCACACACCGCCGCGATGACTAGGCCCGGCCGCTGACGCGTGGGCAAATCTTTGAAACTGTGCACCGCAAAATCCGCCTGGCCGGCCAGCAAAGCATCCTCAACCTGCGAAGTAAAAAAACCGCTGTCTTTGAGACTCCATAAAGCCGTGCGCCTGTTGCGGTCGCCTTTGGTCGTTACCTTCAGGATTTGGAACTCTATGCCCGGATAAATCCTTTTAAGGGCGTCCGTTACAATTTCCGTCTGAATAATAGCCAGCTCCCCTCCTCGAGTTGCGACGGTAAGAACCTTCCTCATCGGCCGCCTTTATCCTGCAGAAGGAACATCTTGTTTATCAGCTCGACCGCCTGAAGCTGTTCCGTGCTCAACTGTCCGCCCCCGCCATCCTTGATGAAACTAATCGGCCCGTGCAGCACCTTCCTGACAAGCGACTGGGCGAACGATTTCAACTTGTCGCTGTTGTCCTGGCCGAAATCTTTTGCATAACGCCTGGCTTCCGCGTCAGCCAGCTCCAGCCCTCTTCGCGTCAATTTTGAAATCACCGGCACAAGATTCAGCGAGCTGCACCACTTCGCAAAGTTATCGGTAAATTCCATAACGATTGCCCGGGCCCTGGGGATTTCTTTATTGCGTTTCTCCCTGTTGCTGCATATCTGCTCATTTAAGTCATCGATATTGTAGAGCGAAACACACCTGAATCGCCCGACCTTCGGTTCCACGTCCCTCGGCACGGCAATATCTATCATAAGAAGCGGTTTTCTCCTGCGAGCCAAAACATCTTTAACAGCCCGGTATGTCACTATCGGCTCCGCGGCCGCCGTTGAGCTGATTAACAAATCAACATCAGCCAGCCTGCCGGGCATATCCCGCAGGCCAACGGCCTCTCCCTTCCCAAGCCGCAAGGTGACGGATTTCGCCCTGCGTGTATTGCGATTTGCGATAATCAAACGGTCTAATCCCGCCTTCAGTAGATACCTCGCCACAAGCTCCGCATTCCCACCTGCGCCTACCACCATTGCCGTGCCGCCCGCCATCTTGACTTTCTTCCTCGCCAATTCCACAGCGGCCAGAGCGATTGAAACTGCACCGCAGTTGATATTCGTGCGGCTCCGGACAGCTTTTCCCACGCGAAAGGCATTGTGAAAGAGCCGGTGAAATATCATTTTACTCATCCGGTGAGCCAGCGATTCCATATAAGCCGACTTGACCTGGGACAGAACCTGGTTCTCGCCAATCATTTGCGAATCGAGGCCTGCAGCCACCTCAAAAAGATGCCGTGCAACATCAATGCCGCCGACCTCACTGCTGTATTTGCTCCAGGTCTCGCCTGCACCCGGGCAAAGCCGTTCGATAAGCCCCGTCAAAAATCCCCTGCAATCGAAATCCTTCCGGGCGTAAGTATAGAACTCAAGCCGATTACAGGTCTGCAGAATCACCGCCTCACTAATCGCCTCCTGAGCGTGCATCTGCTTGAGCAGCATAAGCCGCTGCCGGGCGGTAAAGGCAGCCCTCTCACGCACCTCTACGGGGCAATCGTGATACGTTATGCTATTCAGAACAAGCCGCATCGATTACACTCGGGACACAAGACCACAGACAAAAAATTCAAAGTATCAGGATGCCAATATTGTAAACACGGCGGGCACTAATATCAACCCCCCAGCCGACACGCAGACCTAATCCTCAGGCTCGGGGCCCAAAATCTGAACGGTTTGGCCGCTGCGCCTCGCCCTGCGTCCGGACATTGCCATCGCCGCACCGGCTATGACCAGCACAGCGGCAAGCCACAACCAAAGCATAAACGGCTTAATCTTGGCCGTGATTATTACACCGCCTCCCTGGCCAACACCGTCGAAAGAGACGTATATATCCTCCGACAGACGCGTATGCACAGCCACCTCAGAGGCGCTCTGCTCCCGGCCTCTATTGCCTGGATACAGATTGGTGTGCGGCCATAACCTCTTTTGCAAATCCTTGTTTTTTACAACGATTACCGGCCCTGCCTGGGTTACGCCGTCGGACATCTTATGCGCAAACGAATCATAAATAAATTCATAGTCGCCGAGCACGACCTTTCCGCCTTTGGTCACCAGCGTTTGAACGCTGCGTTCGCCCCAGGAAAATCCGATAGCGACCACCAAAACAAGCAGACCCAAATGAGCAATCTCGCCGGCGACCCTGGCCCTTATCTTCAATCTATGCAGCAGCTTCAAAAAAATAGCAACAAAACTGAAAGCACATATCCCGCAAGCCAGGCTTATCAACAGCCTGTGCCCGCCTAACCTGTAAACGCTCCCAGAACACAGCAGCCCCATCGCACAGCAGCCCAACACTTTTATGGTAAGCCCGCGGCGCGCCCTGGGCAGGTCGGAAAGCCCGGCCAGTCCGACCAGAAAGGCCCACACAATTCCTGCCACCGAGATTACGTCATTATAAAAAGCAGAAGTGGGCACAAACCCGGCCTCTGAACCTTTGATGATTCTCCAAATCACAGGCCAGAACGTAGCTACGCCAATAATAACTGCCGCAAGGACAAGCGTAACGACCGCACAGGATAATATTTCAGCTTTATCGAGGTGAAATGCACTTTTCCGCGAAGGCACTCGCCAAGACCGTGTGGCGGGACAACGGCAGGCCCGAACGATGCAGGCCAGCCAGAGTAAAAAGCAGCATCCGATAAACACCGACAAGGCAAGTGACATCGGACTTTGGCCAAAAGAATGCACGGAAGATAGAAATCCGCTTCGTGTAACAAAGGTGGCGACCAAACACAGAATAAACGGCACAGGCGCCAAAACGATGGACCAAAGTTTGAATTTATCTGTCCCGCCTTTGGCAGACATACCTGCAATGGCGTGTAGTGCCGCAACCGCCACAAGCCAGGGCAAAAGCGATGCGTTCTCCACGGGGTCCCACGCCCAGTAGCCGCCCCATCCCAGCTCAACATACGACCACCTCGCGCCCGTAGCAATGCCCAGACCCAGAAAACATACGCCGAACAACAGCCACCACCGCAATTGCCTGTAAATTGCAGTATCATCCATCCTGCCGGCAAAAACACAGGAAACGGCAATCACAAACGGAACCAGAAAGGCCGAATAACCAATAAATAATAAAGGCGGGTGAATAACCATCCAGAAGTTCTGTAATAGCGGGTTAAGCCCCATTCCTTCATCAATCAAAACACCTGTTCCCGCAAAGGGTCTTGCCACGAACACCAACAGTGCTGAAAAGCCGGCGCAGACACCGGCCCCGATTGATAAAGCGGTGGTCTCAAAGGCAGGGTCCTCCATTCCGGACCTAAACAGCCAAAAGACAAATACCAAAAACACGCCGACAGACCACAACAGCAGCGACCCTGCGGAACCCGCCCAAACAGCGCTTAACTTATAGAAGAAAGGCAGGTCCATCGAGCTGTACTGTGCCGCCGCAGCTACGGAAAAATCATCTGCGAGAAAAGCAGCCGTAAGCAAAACAAGCGCTAACACGGCAAGTCCCGCGGCAAAAATAAAGAGACGCCTTGCCCACAAGAAAACCTTCCTTGCCCTCGCAAGGTCTGTCTTTATTGCCGCCACTGCAAAAACCGCTGCAAAACAGCACAGCAGCAAAATAACGGCCACAAGACCTTCCTGGAGATTTGAAATCTCAAATTTCAAATTCGAAATTCTCCAAAAAATTTTGCAATAAGTGCTCCAGCCTGGCCGGCAAGTAAAGTATAATACCATTCAAATTAGGAATTTGAAATTGAGAATTTGAACCAATTTCGAACTTTTGTGCTCTCCATCACATTTTGACAAGGGACCATATTATGTTGCAGAAACGCATTTACCTTCAGCGAAAAAATCGAAACACAAATTGGGAATCAGCCAGCATAAACTGTTTCACTTCTATTTTCTGCCTGGCATGGCTGCTGTCATCTGTTTCGCTATTAGCGGATCAGGAAGAATCCAAAGCCCCTGGACCAGCCACCGGCGTGACGGCATCGCCAGGACGCGTGGAAATCGCAGAGGATGGACTGGCCAAAGCAGTCATAGCCATCGCTCCCGATGCCCCCCTTCCTGAACGATGGGCCGCCGAGGAACTATCCAAGTTTCTGGAACAGATGACCGGCGCAAAATTCGAAATTGTCGGCCCCTCTGCCACCGGCAGGACACGACTGCTTGTGGGGCCTGAAGCCGCTAAATCAGCCCAGCCGGATTTCTCCACCGATGGACTTGGAGCAGAAGGCATTATCATCCGAACCGCCGGCAACGACCTCATTTTAGCCGGCGGTCGCCCACGCGGCACACTTTACGCGGTTTATACTTTCCTCGAAGACTATCTGGGCTGCCGCTGGTGGACCTCAACTGAAAGCACCATACCTAAAAAACCAACCATCAAAATAGACAATCTCGATATCCGCTATGTGCCGCCGCTGGAATACCGCGAGTCATTCTGGTTCGATGCCTTTGACGGCGACTGGGCTGTCCGCAACAAATGTAACGGACACTCCGAACGGCTGGACGAGCAACGAGGCGGCAAGCACACCTACGAAGGATTCGTCCATACCTTTTATCCTTTACTGCCGCCGGAAAAATACTTCAAAGACCATCCCGAATGGTTCAGCGAAATCAACGGCAAACGCACTTATGACCAGGCGCAGCTATGCCTGACCAACGAAGAAATGCGTAAAGAGCTGGTTAAGAACCTAAAGGAGCGGCTGCGCAATAACCCCGCTGCAACAATCGCCTCGGTCTCCCAGAACGATTGGCACGGCAACTGCCAGTGCGCTAATTGCGCCGCTATCGAAAAAGAAGAAGACAGTCCCGCCGGATTGATGCTGCGTTTCCTTAATGCCATCGCTGCTGACACCGAACAAGAATTCCCGAAAGTCGCAATCAGCACGCTGGCCTACCAATATACCCGCAAGCCGCCCAAAATAACAAAACCCCGACATAATGTTATCGTGCAGTTATGCAGCATCGAATGTTCCTTCAGTAAACCGTTAGTGGATGAACGAAACAGAGTATTTCGCGATGATATTATCGGGTGGTCAAAAATTTGCGACCGGCTTTACATCTGGGACTATACCACAAACTTCAGACACCACATTATGCCGCACCCGAACCTGCGTGTCCTGGGACCGAACGTCAAATTCTTCGCGGACCACAACGTAAAAGGCATCTTCGAACAGGGCGCCTACGGCAGCGCCGGCGCAGAAATGGCCGAGGTCCGCGCCTGGGTCCTGGCGAAGTTATTGTGGGACCCAACCCGCGACGGGCAAAAGCTCATCGATGAATTCATCGAAGGCTATTATGGCCCCGCCGCCCCGCATATCAAAGAATACATTAAGCTCACTCACGACGCTGTTGAAGCAAGCGGCGACTGGCTCGGCTGCTTCTCGGAACACACCGCCAAATTCCTCTCCTTCGAGACATTAAGTAAAGGCTGGGTCCATCTCAAGGCCGCCGAGGCAGCCGTCCAGAACGACCCTAACCTGCTTTTCCGCGTTCAGGTGGCACAGCTACCTGTTATGTACACCTTTATGATACGCTGGGATGAAATGCGCGAAAAGGCAACAGCCGATAGTGTTAGTTGGCCTATGCCTGATTCAATTCAGGATGCTTACAACAAGTTTGTAGAAATAGCCAAGAAAAAGAACATTACCCGTCTGAACGAATGGCAGCAAGGCTACGTCTCTCTCGAAGAAGCGCTTAAGCGGGCGAAGAAATAGACTCTGTGGACAAATGGCATACTGGTAAACAAATCCCCGGATTCAGATTTGATGCTTTCGGGAGATTTGGGTATCCTTTGTGATAACACTTGGTTTGCAGTGGGTGAAAATGAAAGATTGCAAATTAACTCTATGTTTTACAATCTGCCTGTCGCTCATCGTCGGACGTTTTGTTTCGGCTGCAACCGAAAGCCCGGTCGCCTCCGGTGAGCTGAAAAAGTGGCACAAGGTTACAATTACTTTTACGGGTCCTGAAACAAGCGAAACCGCCGACCCAAATCCCTTCCGGGATTACCGCCTAAATGTCACCTTCTCCAAAGGCGATAAGCAATATGTTGTTCCCGGCTATTATGCCGCCGACGGCAATGCCGCACAGACCAGTGCCGCCGGCGGCAACAAGTGGCGAGTGCATTTTACGCCGGACCAGGAAGGACAATGGTCCTGGAAGGCCTCATTTCGGACAGGCCCGGACGTTGCTGCAAGTGATGACGTAAAAGCTGGCTCATCCATCGCCTTTGATGGTGCCGAAGGAACTTTCACTATCGGACCAAGTAATAAGAGCGGGCGTGACCATCGAGCCAAGGGATTACTTATATACGTAGGCAAGCGATATCTTCAATTTGCCCAGACCGGCGAATATTTCCTTAAGGCCGGCGCCGACAGCCCCGAGAATTTCCTGGCTTACGCCGACTTTGACGGCACTTATGACAGCGGCGAACTGAAACGCGAAGGCGAAGCCGCCGGCGAGAAATTCCTGCATCGCTACCAGCCCCATATACAGGACTTCAAACCCGGCGACCCAACCTGGAAAGACGGCAAAGGCAAGGGCATCATCGGCGCCCTCAACTATCTCGCCTCAAAAGGAATGAACAGCGTTTACTTTATCCCTTATAACATCGACGGCGGGGACGGCAAAGACGTCTGGCCCTGGACAAGCCCCGACGAAAAATACCGCTTCGACTGCAGCAAGCTCGACCAGTGGGAGATTGTCTTTTCGTATATGGACAAGTTAGGAATAATGCTCCACATAATTACCCAGGAAACGGAAAACGACCAGGGTCTCGATGGCGGTGAACTCGGTACTCAGCGTAAGCTCTACTACCGTGAATTGGCGGCTCGATTTGCTCATCATCTTGCGCTTGTTTGGAATCTCGGCGAGGAAAACACCAATACGGACGCCCAGCGCAAAGCCTTCGCCCGCTGCATCAAAGACCTCGACCCCTACGACCATCCGATTGTTATGCACACATTCCCCGGCACATACGATGAGGCGTACAATCCGTTACTGGGATACGAATATTTCGAAGGGCCTTCCCTGCAAACCAACGACACACATTCTGAAATTATCAAGTGGGTTGACCGCTCGGCTTCGAGCGGGCGACAGTGGTTTGTCTGTCTGGATGAAATCGGGCCCGCCCACACCGGCGTTAAGCCCGATAAAGATGATTATTGGCACGATGAAGTTCGCAAAAAGCACCTGTGGGGCAGCTTGATGGCCGGCGGCGCAGGCGTGGAATGGTACTTCGGATACAAATTTTCCAACAATGACCTCAACTGCGAAGACTGGCGAAGCCGCGACCACCTCTGGGACCTGACGCAATATGCAGTCGAATTTTTCCATCAACACCTGCCTTTCACCGAAATGACCCACCAGGATGAGCTGACCGCGAGCACAGAAGACTATTGTTTTGCCAAAACCGGCCAAATCTACGCGGTGTACCTGCCTTCCGGCGGCACTACGGAGCTCGACCTGGGCGGAAATTCCGTCACCTTTACCGTGCAATGGTTTAATCCGCGTAACCCGTCTGCCGGCAGGCTACAGGATGGAACCATTAAGGAGATAACCGGCCCTGGTCGCACAGCCATCGGCTACCCGCCCGAAGACAACGATAAAGACTGGGTCGCTCTCATTAGGCTGAAACAGTAACCCTCAGGGTGATAGAAACTTAAGCTCCGAAATCCCTCAAAATCTTGCTTGCTAAAAAGACTATTGCAAACCTCCGGACTTTTCTTATAATGTGTAACTTTGTGCCCCCCTTGTCTTCCTGTCGGAAGACAGGAGCTGGGGTTTGAGTCATAGGCAGATACAATACAAGGACTTACGTGAGGAAAACCTATGGAATCGACTACGCAGTATGAAATAAACTTGTTTGCTGAGTCCGCGGAAGGCGGACCCTCTATGGAGCAAATCCAGAAGCTTTCGCAGTTCGTGAACTCTGCCGAAAGTCACCTGTTAAATTTCAGTCGGCATGTAGAAGCAAATATGGAAAAACCGCCGCAATCCGGCAAAGGCGCACTGGCGGTCGGTATCGGCCTTTACATCCTCGCAAGATTTGCCGAGGCGGCCCAGACGCTGCAAAAAGCGACCGATTGCAAAGAAAAATACATATACCTTGCCTATGCACTTCGGCGGACAGGCAAATTTGACCAGGCAATCGCAAACCTGCAAAAAAGTCTCGACTACGGCGCCGACACGTTGAGCGTAACCCTCGAAAAAGCCGCCATCTATCGCGAGGCGGGCAATTTTGAGGCTGCCGCCAAAGAATTGGCCAATCGTGCAAACTTTGACAGCGTAAGCGCCGAGTATCACTATCAGCTTGCCCGCCTTCAGGAAGCCCAGGGACTATATGACCAGGCCGTGGACAATTACAAGAAGACCCTCGAATTAGCCCCAAATCACCAAAGAGCGCTCTTCCATCTGGCCTATCGCTGCGACCTGTCCGGCGATGAGGAGGCGGCCATCGATTATTACAAGCAAATCACTTCCACTTCCCCGGTTTATGTAAGCTCGCTGCTGAACTTAGCCGTGCTTTACGAGGACACAAGTGAATTCGACAAGGCCTCTCAATGCATCGATTTGGTGCTGGAATCTCATCCGAACCATCAAAGGGCGATACTATTCGAAAAAGACATCGAAAGCTCCAAGACAATGTTCTACGATGAGGAAAAGGAGAAGAAAAAAACCCGCAAAAACCAAACCCTCGAAACGCCTATTTCCGACTTTGAATTGTCGGTCCGCAGCAGAAACTGCCTTAAGAAAATGAATATTATAACCCTCGGCGACCTCGTTAGAACCAGCGAGGCGGAGCTGCTGGCTTATAAAAACTTCGGCGAGACCTCCCTTAGAGAAATAAAGATTCTTCTTGACCCAAAAGGACTGCATCTCGGTATGGCCCTGGAGCCTGCCGAGATAACCATGGAAGCGCTTGTCCCCGCCGTTGAAGAAGAAGATGAAAATGAAGGGATTACGAACAAATCCGTGGACGACTTGCAATTGTCGGTCCGCTCGCGAAAGTGTCTGCAAAGGCTCAATGTTCACACAATCGGCGACCTGGCACACAAAACAGAAGCTGAATTGCTCGGCTGCAAGAACTTTGGCGTGACAAGCCTGAACGAAATCAAAAGGACGCTCGCCGACCTCGGACTGTCTCTGCGAAAACTGGATTAACCAGATGTCAAAATGCAAATATCAGAACGCAAATATCAATCCGCCAAAAACAGGGACGGAAAAATCCGGAACGCCGAGGGCTTCCTGTGTCAGGTTCGCTTTGACCCCCATCGCGACCCCTGGCTGTGGCGGATTGCATTTTGCATTTTGATTTTTGACTTTTTGGCGATACTGGCCGGCTGCAAAGGAAGACCCGTTTCCGAACCGGTCCGCCAGACGGAAGGGTGGACTCCTGCGCCGCAAATGGACACCGAGCTACAGTCTCGCGTAAGGGTCCTGCTGCTTGACAATGTGCCGGACTGCACACTCAAAATCGCCGCACCTTACACCATAATCCCCGGGGAAACTGCCTCAGAAAATTTGAAATTCGACCCCCGAATGTTTCTGTCGGGGGCGGGATTACCTATAATCGTCCGGTCAACCGCCGGCAAAATTACAATCGACAGCCTCATCTTCACAACCGACCAGGTGACGATTTCGCCTGGCCCGCCACAAAGTCCTGGCGGGCACATCTTTACCCTCAATGGCGACGATTACCGCGGCAAACTAATGCTCGTAGTCAACCCTGACAGCAACTCTTTCGACGCGATTAATATCGTCCCGCTTGAGGCCTATTTGGCCGGCGTGGTGGGGGCGGAGATGCCCAGGTACTGGGAACCGGAGGCCCTGAAGGCACAGGCGATAGCCGCGAGGACTTACTGCCTGTACGTCAAAAAACGCTTCGGCGGCAGCCGAACCTGGGACATGAGGAAAACTCAGGCCCACCAGGTCTATCTCGGAGTCAAAGCCGAATCGGCCCAGGTCTGGGATGCCGTCAACCAAACGCTCAGTCAGGTGTTAGTGTGCAGGCAAGCCGACGGCAGCGAAGACATTTTCCCCGCATATTACAGCTCGGCCTGCGGCGGCCATACGGAAAACAGCAGCAACGTCTTCGGCGACTACTTTGATACGCTTGTGGGCGTTCCCTGTCCTTATTGCAAGGATGTCGCCAAGCCCGGCTTTTTTTTCTGGCCCACAGTCGAATTCGACAGCAATAACGTTACAACAAAATTGTCACAGAGATATCCGAGCCTGCTGCAGCTCGGACAAATCGGCGACATTACAGCAACCAGACAGAGCAACTACGAGGACTTTTCCAGACTAACGGAGGTAAAGCTTGTCGGTTCCACCGGTAAAAGCGACTTTCTTAAAGCCGAAGACCTGCGGCTCGCAATAGACCCAACCGGCAGCAAAATCAAAAGCGCTATCTGCCAAATCGCCAGATTAGGCGACAAGTGGGCATTCCTGTCCGGCAGAGGCTTTGGGCACGGCGTCGGAATGTGCCAGTGCGGCGCCCAGGCAATGGCAAGAGAAGGCAAAACCGCAGAGCAGATACTCTCCTATTACTACCGCGGCTCCAAAATCATAAAAATCTACTGAAATGAACCTCTTGGCAAAAAACCTCAAAACTCAAAATCCAAGATTCGAAATTCTTCATACAGACCTGCACTGTGCGGCCAGGCAAGCCGTCCTGACCACACCTCACGGAAGGGTCGAAACCCCGGCCTTTATGCCGGTGGGCACCGCCGGCGCTGTCAAAGGCATCACGCCATACCAGCTTAAAGAA
>Ga0315291_10000065_pt1 | contig 113549 bp, 137 predicted proteins | sample YL17G12_20_MG_FD_203070 | JGI IMG/M metagenome (GOLD analysis project Ga0315291, IMG submission 203070) | Sediment microbial communities from Yellowstone Lake, YNP, Wyoming, USA - YL17G12_20 | ecosystem: Environmental > Aquatic > Freshwater > Lake > Sediment | place: USA: Wyoming | collected... | reverse complement strand
CTGTTCTAATACTGAAAGAGAAAAGGAGGCATGAGGAAATTTTTTTGCAAGCCATCTTTCGCAGAAAGGCAGGGTTTTATATTCCTCTTCTATAAACTCTAAAATTTTCCTTGCTTCTGGATTTCTAATTGCTTTTCTTTCTTCAAATTGATATATTCCTGAAGGCTTTCCATCATAAACTAATCCTGTTCCTAGAGTAGCAAAAGGTTCAACTGCAAAAACTCCTTCTGGTAATTTTGTATTATTGTTATTGTTTGTATTAGGAATTATCAAACCAGCATGAACTTTATATTCTGCTAGTTGATGTCCTGATAAATTTCTAATAGGAGATAGATTATAGGAGGTAATTGTTTCTTGAATAGCTTGTCCAATTTTCCATAATTTGATATTTGGTTTGATAATTTTGCAAGCATTTTTTAATGCTTGCTCTGATGCTTCTATTATTTTTTTATTTTCCTCGCTATTTTCTAAATCTAAGGAAAAGGCGATATCTACTATAAATCCTTGGCAAGAAACTCCAAAATCTATTTTTAATAAGCCAGAAGCTTTTTCTTGGCTGTCTGAAGAGGGAGTTGAATGAGCTGCTATATCATTAATAGATAAGCTACAGGGAAATGCTGGCTTGCCTCCTAATTCTTCTATCTTTTTTTCTATTTTTTCTGCTATTTCTAATAGTAGCATGCCCGGTTTTATTATTGATTTTGCATATTCTATTACTTCTTGGGCAATTTTTCCTGCTTTCTTGTAGTTTGTTAGTCCTTGAATCATAAAACTTAAAAAGAGAGTGGGATTATAAGGTTTATGGTAGATGATGTGGGGAAGAAACAAGATATTTTAACTCTTATAGAAAGATTGAGGGGTGTACAGGGAATAGATTCTTCATTAATTGACCAAATCCATGCTTCAGCTTCACGTTTGCAGGAAACAATTGAGCACTTGGCAAATATAAGGAGCTTGTTGTTAAATAAAAGAGGAAGGGATGTGATTGCGACTTATGTATACCCTGTATTAAATATGCGAGATGTCCCTTCTGCAGGAGTAATTGCTCCAAGTCCTATTGATACAGTTCTTGCACTAAACGATGCTTTTCTTTTATCTTACGGATGTACAGAAGAAGAAATTAGAACTAGCAGAGAGAGGATTCTTCTTCCATATGATGAAAGAGATGAAGATGACAAAAAAAACGCATTAATAGGTATAGATTATGTTAGTTATTTTAGAGGGGGAGATGTTTTTGGAGATATTATCAGAAGACATTTCAGACGTGTAGAAGAACAAATAGAAACAGTTTATATTAAAGAGGCAAGCGGAGAATATCATGAAGCAGTATTAGACAAGCTTCCTATTATCTGCCCAATTCCGTTTGGAAAATCAGAAAAAAAAGTTCATATATGCACTGTTTTTGCTTTATCTGAGCCTAATCCTAAAGTAAGTAGAGAGTTAGAAGAAAAATTAACTAAGGCAAGAAAAGCAGCAACTTAAAACCCGTCTAATTTTTTCTGCTTTATACCTGATATTAATTCTTTAATATTCACATTAAAAACTTCGAAAATATTCTCTACAGCTGGCAGAATTTGATGATTCAAGTAATAATCAATATTATACTCTCCTTTTTCTTCTGGCAGTTTAACTTTCTCTCGAACAAGTTTTTTCTCTTTCTCGCTTCTTACCTCTGCTATGAAAAAAGATACAAGCATGCCAATATCAATTGGCATGCCTAACTCTTTCATTTTTTGGGCTGCTATTACATGAGGAGTAATTGCTTTATATTCACTAAGAAGTTTTTTTAATTGTGTTCTGATTAATATATCTTCTTTATTAATAGTCCTGTCTTTCAAGTCTTTTATTGTTTTCTTGAGGATTAATAGGGCTTGCTTTTCATTGCCTTCTCCTAAAATTTTCTGCAAAACTTGATTCTGCAAGTCCCTTGCTAATTGACACCAATCTCTTCTTACTGTTTCAAATCCTCTTATTTTTACTTTTCCTTGCTCTGTTATTAAAGCATATTTTTTCTTAGCTCCAAACTCTCCTGTTCTTTTTGTAACCCATAATCCTCTTTTGAAAAAATCCTCTAATTCTAGCTCCATTATTCCTGGAAGCTGGGAATTTAGTTTTTTAAGAAAATCCAGGGTTTGGGTTTTTGTTTTATTTCCTAATAGAAAAGCTATTGAATCTGTATCTGAATAAATTACATTATAGCCTTGTTTTTTTATTTTTTCAATTATATCTAAAATAGATTTTCTTGCCAAAGCAGCTGTAGAAGCTGCTGCTTCTACACAATAGTATCTTGCACCAAAAAAACCCTGATAGCCATAAGCTGCATTTGCTATTAATTTGAAAGCATTGCTTCTTGCTTTTGTAATTGGATTTGGATTTTCTTTTAATTCCTGCTTGTATTTTTTTCTTAATTCTATTATCCCCTTTAATAGTAAAGGAAAAAAACCAGGTTTTTTTGAAAAGTAAACTTTTTCTCCTTCTAAATCAACTTCCAAGCTTCCTGGCTCTTTTTTCTCCAAGAAAGTAGTTTTTGATAAATTATAAGTAACTATAACTGATGAATACATGCTTGTAAAATCAAATATAGCAAGATTTTCATATAATGCTGCTTGCGGCTGAAAAACAAATGCCCCTGTGTACTTCTCCCGGCCCATTCTTTCTCCTATCTCGTCATGAAGAGGGCGTTTTTCAGCTACTTCATTATATTCTTGCAGATGATGGATAATATAAGATTCAACTAATTGCGACATTGAATCTCTGGTTATGTCAAATAAAGGCTCCTGGATTATTTGAGGAAATTCAAGCATATCTGGCAGGAATTTTTCAGCTAACTTCCAAGTTAATAAGGAATCTTGGAGATTATATTCAAAATATTCTTTCCATTCCTCTTTTTCCATCTTGGAAGAGTGTTTATGATCAAATTCTTTTTTGCTTTCCCCTAATAACTCTAAAGCAACTTCATTTAAACCGAGTGTTTCTGACTGCAAATACTGGGAATATACAGTTTCTATAAATCTGAATAAATCTATATGAATTATGCCAAAGATTTTTCCTGAGGGAATTCTTCCTCTTGCAAATGTAGGCTGGGAGTTATCCAAGCCTAATGCCAGCTTTATTCCCAGTTTCTCAGCCCTTGCTCTTAAATAAGGCAAATCAAATCCATCTGAAAAATAGCCTACCAAGATATCAGGAGAAATTTTTTTTACATAGTCTAAAAATTTCTCGAGCATTTCCTCTTCGTTCTTAAAACACTCTACAAAATCCTGCTTTGTGCAGTGCTTCCATGTTAAAACTTTTTTAAAATTATCTGAGCATAAGGAAATCATTAAGATTTCTCCTTTTCCTATTTCAAACTCATCTGCCTCAATATCAAAGGCGAGAATTTTTGGTTTAAATGGCAAGTCTGGAATTTTTTCTATTTTCTCGACTTTAATTGCCAAATCCACATCTAAATTTTGGATTCCCAGCTCCTGGGTTAAGAGTTCTCCTGAAATTTTATACCAGCTGAGAGGTATAAGCTTCCTTTCAATTATGTATTTTGTTATAAAAGATAAATCATATTCTCTTCTTGCTTCTATTTCCTCATAATCTAATAAATCTGCAATAGGATGAGCATCTTTATAGTTAGTTATAAAAATTTTAATTGCCTTTACTTGCTTGCCTAGGAAATTCTTGTCTTCTAATAGGGTTTTTTCTACTTTTGTTGTTCTGGAGGGAAGTTTTATGCTCAATTTTCCTATTTTCTCCTGCAATTCTTTTATTTTCTTTTCATTTACTCCGGGCTTTAAAATTGCATATAAAAAAGGCTGGACAGAGTCAATTATACATATTCTTTTTCCTTTATCATCTCTTCCTATTATTCTTGCATAATTCCTGCCTTCAAAATCAAAATAGTCATAATCTATTGGGATAAATTTTATTTCTATCATAGTTAATTTAATTATTTTTGATTTATATAGTTTTTAATTGTAATTAATGTTACTAATAAATAGTAACAAATAGAAAGATTTATAAATATAAGGGAATTAAGGAGAATATGGGAAAAGAAGAACTGAATTACAAAGCATTCTTAAGCAGAGTGAGGGGTATCGGGTTTAATACCACTGTTTTTGATTATATTGAAGCAAAGTTAAGGGCTCTAGAAATTTTAGGTTTACCCCCACCTAAAGAATATGCTAATTATCAAGACGCCTATGCTGATTTAAATGAGGGGTTATTTGACGACGCTGTTAGGGGCAGAATTCATAGAGATTTTTTAAAACATATCTCTATAGCAAGGGGTGCTATAAGAAGGCAAAAACCTGTATTAGAATCTGCAGTAAAAGATTTTGTTCCAAAAAATATAGTATTGAGGCAAGGGAGATTATTTTAAAATGCGAGGGGAAAAACAGAGATATTTGCCTTTATTTTGGGCTTGTTTTCATGAGGGATTCTTTGCGGGTGTTGCCAAGACTCTTGATTTCTTTTTAGAATTTGAACAAGAGCCAGAGAGGAAACAGCCAGAACTTTTGCCTGAACCTAAAACAGAGAAAGTTGTATTATACTTGGCAGCAAAACAGCCTGAAGAATATTTGGGCCGGAATATTGATGTTCGTGTTTAGTTAATTTTATTAATCTCATTTCTTTAGTTCTTTTATGGGGTTGCAAATAGGTGAGATTGTGCCCAGGAAGGCAATTGAATTTTCTGAATTAAAAGGCAAGACACTTGCTATAGATGCATCTAATGTTATTTATCAATTCTTATCTACAATAAGGCAGGCAGATGGAACTCCTTTAATGGACAGCAACAAGAAAATAACCTCACATTTATCAGGATTATTTTACAGGAATATAAATTTGATGCAGGAGGGATTAAAGCTTGTATATGTTTTTGATGGAAAGATGCCTGATTTGAAATTTAGGACTTATGAAAAAAGAGAGGAAGTGAAAGAAGAAGCTCAATCTAGATATGAAAAAGCTAAAGATGAGGAAGATATTGAAGGAATGAGGAAATATTCCCAGCAACTTGCAAGATTAACTCCTAAAATAAAAGAGGAAAGCAAAGAATTGCTAGAGGCTTTAGGAATTCCTTGTTTGCAGGCTCCTTCTGAGGCAGAAGCCCAGGCTTCTTTTCTGACAAAAAAAGGAAAAGCTTATGCTACAGGCAGCCAAGATTATGATTCATTATTATTTCAGACACCAAGATTAATTCAAAATTTAACTTTATCAAGAAAAAGAAAAACAGTTTCTGGTTTTATTTATATAAGTCCAGAGATGATAGAATTGGATAGAGTTTTGAATAATTTAGGAATAAATCATGAGCAGCTTATATGCTTAGGAATTTTAGCAGGAACAGACTATAATCCCGGAGGAATAAAAGGCATAGGACAGAAAAAAGCCCTGGACATTGTTCGCAAGTATAAGTATCCTGTAAAAATCTTTGATTCTGTTGCTGGGCAAATAGAGATGATGCCAGAAGAAAATCAATTTGACTGGCAGGAAATATTTGAACTTTTTAAAAAGCCGGATGTGGAGAATTTTGAGATTAAATTTCCTAAGATAAATCCTGAGAAGGTAAGGAAGATTTTAATAAGCAGGGATTTCTCAGAAGAAAGAGTTAGTAATGCTTTACTTAGACTTGCGGAGGAAAAAGAGGCAAGAAAACAGAAAACTTTGTTTTAAACTAAACAAACAAAAATTTTAACAAAATGAAAATCAGATTTGAGATTGTTTTGGTTTTATTTCTTATATTACTTACAGCTTCTGTCATATTTGTTTTTTATATTATGGCTAGGGAGGTAAAAGGAATAGAAAATAAAGCTAATTTAAGTTTTGAAGAAAAAGGTAATGAGGTTTTAAATCAGAATGTTGAAATTCCTTCTGGTTTGAATATTATCACTAAAATTTTCTTTAGAATTGAGAATAATGTAAAAATTTATGAATTTGTTGTGGTAATAGCCAGTTTCTTCTTGTTTTTTATTTTCTTCTCTAGCTTATTGGAATTAATTAATTTAAAACCTTGGCTTAATATCATTTTAGGAATAATTTTGACTTTAGCCTCTGGTTTTTCTGGACTGGTTAAAATTGCCGGGTTAGCTGTAAATGATATTTTTTCTTCTGTAGTAGGGATTTTCTTGGCTATAATTTTGACTTTTATTTTCTTTATTGTTTTTATGTGGGCTTTCAGTCTTGTGCTTGGTAAGATAAAGAAATTAATTATAGAGGCGAAAAGGCAGGAAGGGGAAGTTAGAATTGGGAAAATTAAGAAGGAATATAAGTTGTAGAAAGAAATATAAATGTCAATTTTCTAATTGTTGTATGAAAAGGGGTTTAGTAATATTAGCAGTTGCATTTTTTATTTTATTTAGTTTAATTATTGCCTTGATATCTACTAATTTGATTTATGCTCAGGATAACAGCTTAAAACAACAACAAGCCCTGGATTTGGAACTTAAAACTCAAAGATTTCTTATTCAGCCAGTTGAGATTCCTGATAGTTTAAAAGTTGTTGTTAGAATTGTTTTTGGTTTGAAGGCTGATGAAAATTTAGATACACAGACTTTAATGGTTATGGTTGCAATTTGGATAGGATTATTTACAATTATTGCAGCTGTATTAGAGTTTCTGCCTTTTTTGAATAAAGGTTTTTCAAGATGGCTTGGAGCTGTTATTGTTACATGTCTGATTGGGGTTTCTGGTGGTATTAAGACATCTGCTATTTTTCTGCTTTCTCTTACATCTGGAATTATAGACTTTTTTGTAGCTATAGCTATTGTTGTTGGTATAGTTTTTTGTGCCAATATAATTTTAAACAAAATTTTGGCTAAAGCAAAATTAGAGCAAATGGAAATAAAAGGATTAAAAGCAGGGGCAGTTACAAAAATTCAAGAAAATCGTTTTAACCTTGGAAGTGGGATATGAAAAACTAAATTCCAGCACCTTCTTCAAAACTCTCCTCGAATTTGCTTATTCTTTCTACCTTTGCCTCTGCTTCTGTTGCCTTTCCTGCAAGTCTTGCTTTTTTGACTTGATTTGTGGATTTGTCTATAAATAATAAAGTCCATAAAATAATCAAGAAAAGTACTGTTAATAGAATTCTTCCTTTTGCTGTTGTGAAATCATTCCATATATCTTCTGATATATTAATAAAAAGTTTTATCCATGCTAAAAATAAAACCGCTGCAAGAGATATGAGATAGCAATATTCTTTTTTTAGGGATGTTAATTTTTTTAACTGCCTTTTTATGAAAAAGAAAAAGAAAACCCACAGAATAATTGAGAAAATTACTGTGAATGAAAGCTGCCAGTGAACTGCAAATAAAACTATGAAAAAGCCAATAGAGTCAAGTTTAGTAAAAACAGTATCTATTGCTTTTACAACAGGATTGCTTAAAAGCATAATCTGCCAGTGTCTTGCAAGATAATCCCATTTTGTCTCTGTAGTAGTTTTTATGTTTTCTGCTTCTTCAGGAGTAATTGGAGATTCTGGAATTTCCTGGGCAAGAGCTAGAGTTAAAGCCAAGAAGCTGATTAATAACAAGCTTATAATAAAAATTACAAATAACTTTTTATTAACCTCTTTTATCATTAATGAAAATAGAATTTGAAGTTTATAAATTTAAGCAGGATAAAAAATAAGAATAAGGGTTTTTAAAATTAGCTATGCTTTAAAGAAATAATTTTAACTTCCTGGTCCTTCGGCTCTTCTTCTTAGCTCTTCTGTTTTTCTATCATATGCAGCCAGTGCTGTGCTACTCAATCCTCTTGGTCTATCTCTCATTCTTCTTTCTACTTCTCCTAAAAGTGCGACTTTAACATCCTCTCTTTCTCCCTCATATGCGCCAATTATATCTTTCTTACGTAACCATCTCATTATGCGTCTTTCAAAAATAAGCCATAAAACTGTAATTACAAAGGTTGCTGGATAAAACCATATTGTTTCTGGTATTACTCCTGATGAGGGTCTGTAAGTTATCCATTTATAACCAGCCCAGAGCAAGAACATAATAAGTAAAGCTGGATTTGTTATATTCGCAATAGTAGGCTTTTTCTCCCTCATCTTATAGCAGAAGGTAAGAATTACAATTAATGGTATTATGGAAGTTAGAGCTACTCCCAATGCTTCATAAGTTGTTAGAATATTTCTTACTTCATCTGCAGATATAAAGAGAAAAGAAAGTATACCTATAATAATTGCAATTAACCAACCAATCCAATCTTTATCTTCTGGAATAAATGGCATAAAGCTCATGATTGAGTAGACAATAAGGATAACAAGAATTAGCAGTAAGCCCTTTGCTAATAAATTTTTTGACTGATCTGAAAATTTAAAGCTTGATTTATTCCACGCATCCTTTATTAGATCTAAGATTGATTTTCCTTCTTTTGCTGCAGTCTGCTGGTTTGCTGCTTCATTTTGAGCAGCTACAATTGCTGCAATTAAACTTATTAATAATAAAGTTATGAATAGAAATACAAAAATTCTCGAACTCTCTTTTTTCATACTATCTTTAGCTTTTGATTATTTATAAATCTTTTGCTGTTTTCTTTATCTATAACTAATAGTAAATATGAGGGGAAATATTTATAAGTATAAGTTTGGTTAAATAAATATGAAAAAGAGGATTTGGTTGAGTCTTGGGATATTGGCTGTTGTAATCTTAGTGGCAGGGTTAGCATCTGCTATTACTTCTTCTGATTTAAGTAATGCAGGGAACCAGATTATAGACTGGATTCAACAGATTTTTGGTCCTTTCTTCCAGATTTTGCTGGGAGTAAATACTATTGACCAGTATTTTTTTGCTAGAATACTTTTACTAATTTTACTTTATTTTGTTATATTTGTTATTTTAAAAAGAGTAAATATCTTTAAAAGATATCCTTTTATTTGTGCTATTCTCTCTGCGGTTATATCAATTTTAGGAGCAAGATACTTGTCGGAGATAGAGTTTATTTCTTTTATACTCATACCATATGGAGCAGTTGCAATATCTATTGCTGTATTCTTGCCCCTTTTTATATATGGGTTTTTGGTTCATGAGTCTGGTGTTGGGGGTTTAGGAAGAAGAGCTGCTTGGATTATTTTTGCAGTTGTTTTTGGAGGTTTGTGGTGGGCAAGACGTACAGAAGTAGGAAATTTTAACTGGATTTATCTAATTGGAATTGCTGCTATAATTATAGCCTTGTTTTTTGATGGTACAATACACCAGTATTTTGAGTGGGAAAAAAGAAAGAAGGAGTTTAGTGCTATTGAGAGAGGGAGTAGTTTAGAGCTTAAGAAAAGATATAAAGATGCCTTAGATATTTTAACTGCAAGTGGTGGACAGGACGAAGAGGCAAGACAAACCATAGCAGATATAAGAGAAGAAGCGAAGCGAAGAGGGATAAGGCTTTGGGAATAATTCTTATTTCTGCTTTCTATATCCTACTATCTTGTTGCCGTGATATATAGGAACTTCTTCTTCTGTTTGAGTTGCTTTTCCCTTGTTCATAACTAAAACTATTCCTAGAATTACTAAGATTATTCCTGCTATCATGATATATGCTGATTTAATTGAGGCAGGCAGAGTAAAATTAAGTTTGCTTAAATTGAAACTTAGGATTATTATAGCTAAACCTACTAATGCAATAATATAAGCTATTATTTTGTTCATTTTTTTATTCGAACTTTCACTCGTTATCTTTTCTTCTTTTGTCTCGTGAAAATTCTCACCTCTTTAAGCTAATATATTAATAAGAACAGGTTTTTAAATTTAACTTTACTTAGTTCTTTTAAGTAGAAAATAAGAAAATATGTTTATATAAATACAAAAATGGTAAGTTATGATGTTATTGGCTCAATTGCAATTTTAAAATTGAATAATGAGAAAAATAAAGAAAAAAAGAAAATTGCTGGAAAATTGCTGAAAGAACATAAAAACATAAAAACTATTTTGGAGAAAATTGAGAAAGTTAAGGGAAGATTGAGGACTTACAAAACCAAATACCTGGCTGGAATAAAAACAAAAGAAACTATACATAGGGAAAGTGGATGCAGATTCAAGTTAGATGTTGAGAAAACTTATTTTTCTCCAAGGCTTTCTAATGAAAGATTGGAAATTGCTGGTAAAATTAAAAGGAAAGATAAAGTTTTAGTTATGTTTGCAGGTGTTGCTCCTTATAGTATTGTAATTGCGAAAGTTTCTGGAGCTAAGGTTGTTTCCTTGGAGTTGAATAGAATTGCAAGTAAATATGCTGAAGAAAATGTGAAGTTGAATAAATTGCAGGGAAAAGTTGAAGTTGTGCAGGGAGATGTAAAGAGAATAATTCCTAAATTAAAGAAAAAGTTTGATGTGATAGTTATGCCTCGTCCTCAGCTTAAGGAGAGTTTTTTGAAAGAGGCTTTTAAAGTTAGTAAGAAAGGTTCCAGGATTTTCTATTATGATTTTGGAGATGATGTTGCTAGCATTTTAGAGAAAATTTATAAGGAAAGCAAAAAGCTAAGGAAGAAAATTATTGTTGAGAAAGTGAAAAGAGCAGGAGATATTGCGCCGTTTAAGTATAGGTGGCGGGTTGATTTTAAGGTGATTTAGGCTGCTTTTTCTCTCAGAAAAGTTTCTTCTATATAATAGGGTGCATGCATCATCAAAACTGCAAATTTATCATCAGAATCACACCCAAGTGTTTCATATACATCAACTTCAATTCCACCAGGATGAACTAATCTGGTTCCTGGCAAATTCTTTAAAGAATCTTTTTTTAAATCTTCTTTTGTAATTCCTTCTGCTACAAGTCTGTCTGGGCTTTCTTTTCTTTTTCTTATTACTGCTCTTTTGTATAATTCACACTCTAGAGCAGAACCAGCTTCAACAAATCCCAACTCTGACAAACAAGCAACTGCCTGTTCTTGAGTTACTTTTCCTTCTCCATATTTATCTCTAATACATTTTGTTATAGATTCAGGACTTAATGCTGTTTCCATGCTACTACTAAAAAATTACTATTTTTAAATCTTACTATATTCTCTTCTTAATTTTAATTGCAGTTAAACCTTTAGAAAAGGTTTCCAAATTATCTATTAAATTCTCTTTTCTATTTTTATAGCTGTAGGAGCTTCTCCGCCATGCCAGGTATATTTTGGCCTTATTCTCATTGGGTATATTCTTTCTGAATTATCGTCTAAAATTATTGCAGAACCTTTTAATGCAGGCAGCTCATCCATATATCTATTTATACTTTCTAGCAAATAAGACTGCATTATCTCATTTAAAGCTGTCAAATCAGGCAGGGCTGTAACTCTATGGCTTATAATAATATCTGCCTGTGTAATTGCATCTCTAGCTAATGCTCCTGGCTGTTGTGTTGCCATTACTAAACTTATTCCTGGCTGCCTTCCTTCTCTCAATAATTGGATTAAAGCATCGGTAGCAGGAGTCTTTCCTTCTGATGGTGCAAATTCATGTATCTCATCTAGGAAAAGCCAGACAAGAGGCATTTCTCTTTCCTGCTTAAATGATAAGTAATCTATTCCATGCTCAACTGCTTGTATCTCCTCGGTTTTTCTTGCCAGCATTCTTTCTTTGAATAATTTTCTGGAAATTAAACCAATTACTAAAGCTCGAACATTAAAGGCTCCAACTGAAGAGTACATGGACAAGTCTAGGATTGTAGTTTTCCCTGCCTGAACCAAGCTTGAGGTTTCTGTAGCCTGCTCTGAAAAAACTTTCCACGAAGAAGATGCCTCGAATAAACCTATAGCTGAATTTCTTGTCTCTTGGGTTGAGGATTTGTCTTCTTTTATAGAAGCTATTATATCATCTATTGTATAATTGCCTAATGTTTCTTTTAATCTTGTTATTGTTCTTTCTATTAGAACAGCTGTTGGTTCAGTTATGTTCAGGTTGAAAGTTAAAATCCAATCTTCTGCTTCTAACTCACTAGGATTTATAGAGAATTTTTCTTCTGCAGGAATTCCTCTTTTCTCATATTCTTCGAAATATCCATAAGGAATAAAAATTCTTACTGGTGTTTTTTTAGGCTTTAAATTCCATTCTTCTAATAGCTCCCTTTCTTTTTCATTTTCAAATTTCATTGTCCAGAAAATTCCCATTGTGTCAAAAATCAAGCCGGCAATATTTTTTCTTTCTTCTGAAGGCAATAAAGTTAGTTCTTCTGCTATTACTCCGAGAGAATAAGATTTTCCAGAACCTCTTTTTCCTGATACTAGGATGACATGACTTCTTGCTACATCCATGAAAATGGGATTTGATAATGAAGTATATTGCCCCATTTTCACAAATCCTTTTCCTAGATAGATTAAACCTTTTTTTTCAAACCTTTTTTTGTCAGCTTCATCTCTGCCGATAATTATATCGTATGGCATTTTTAACCTCTTTTAATTACTATTAATAATAATTTTTCTTTATTAAACTTTCCTTTTCTTTGGTTTGAATTTTATATTTGAATGAAAAATTTAAATCTAATCAAATATCATAAGATTTATAAACTATCTTTTTTTAAAACTAAAATGGTGGAAGAAGAAAAGACAGGGGAAAGTGAAAGTAATTCTGAAATTTTGGAAAAATTAAGGAAAAATCCGTGGATGGTTTCTACTGTTGTTTTAGGAATAGTTGCCTTAGTATTACTATTTTTTACATTAAAGCCGGGATTAACTGGAAATGTTATTGCAGGAGGCGATGCAGGAAGCAAATTAGTTGATTTTTTAAATGCCCAGGTTGGGGGAGGGGTTGATTATGTTTCTTCTCAAGATTTAGGAAATATATATGGGGTAGATGTTTCATATCAAAATCAAACCATACCTGTCTATATTACTAAAGACGGAAAATATTATGTTTCAGGAGCAACTCTGATAGCATCGGCAAATCAAACACAGGCAGAAGAAACCCCATCAGAAGTTCCAAAATCAGATAAGCCTATAGTTGATTTGTATGTATTTTCATATTGTCCTTATGGGCTGCAGACTGAGAAAGGGTTTATTCCTGTATATAATTTATTAAAAAATAAAGCAACTCTTGATATAAAGTTTATTGGTGCAATGCACGGGCAATTTGAAGAGACAGAATCATTGAGACAGCTTTGCATAAAGAAAAATTACGGGGAAGACAAGTTTATGAGTTATATTTCAAGTTTTGCAGACAATACTGCAATAGGAAACTGCAATGGCGATGATACATGTTTGAAACCTTTAATAGAAGGCATAATGAATCAAATGGGAATTGATGCTAATAAAATAAATACATGCATGACAAGTGATGCGCCTTCCTTATATTCAGCTGATGAAGCTCAGGCTCAGGGATTAGGCGTAACTGGTTCACCTACTTTAGTAATAAATGGTGTTGAGACACAGAGCGGAAGAAGTCCTGCTGCTTTATTAAGTACAATATGTTCTGCATTTAATACAGCTCCTGCAGAATGTTCACAGACTTTATCTTCTACAACCCCAAGCGCTGGATTTGGTGGTTCATCTTCTTCTAGTTCAAGTTCTAGTGCAACTTGCTAAAGATGGTAAGATGGTGAAAATTTCTGAATTACAAGCAGGACAGGGAAGAGTTAATGTTGAGGCAGAAGTTAAAAGTTTGGAAGAGCCAAGAACTTTCAATAAGTTTGGCAGGGAATTAAAAGTTGCTAATGCTGTTGTTTCTGATGATTCTGGCGAGATAAAGTTAACTTTGTGGAATGAGGATATAGATAAAGTTAAGGTAGGGAGCAAAATTAAGATTACAAATGGTTATGTTAATGAATTTCAGGGAGAAAAGCAGCTTACATCAGGAAAATTTGGAAAGATGGAGATTGTAGAGTAGTATTTCTTTTAATTTATTGCTCTTTTTATTAATAAATAAAATATCTGTTTAAGGGTTGTTATTTAATAGCCTTGTGATTAATAATTTTAGTATAAGATTATATTAAATAAAAATACTATACTCCATTACAGATATCTTTTTAAATTGAAATCTTGATTTAATTCTGCAAACATGGTGAAAATTAAAAAATTTTCAATCTTTCAAAAACCTGAGGATTTATTGAAATGGTGAAAAAATTTGTGACATCAGAATCAGTTACAGAAGGGCATCCTGACAAGATTTGTGATCAGATAAGTGATGCTATTCTTGATGAATTATTGAAACAGGATCCTTATTCTAGAGTAGCAATTGAATGCTTAACAACAACAGGTACGATACATGTTGCAGGCGAGGTTACGACTAGAGGATATGCTGATGTTCAGAAAATTGCAAGAAATGTTTTAAGAGATATAGGATATGTAAGGCCAGAATTTGGGATTGATGCAGAAGATGCAGGAGTTTGGGTTTCTATTCATGGGCAGAGTCCTGATATAAGTTTGGGAGTTACTGAAACTTCTGAGAAAGAGCAGGGAGCAGGAGATCAAGGAATGATGTATGGTTTTGCCTGTAATGAAACTCCTGAGTTAATGCCTCTCCCTATTATTCTTGCGCACAAGCTAACTAGAAAAATGGCTGAATTAAGAAAATCTGGAGAGATAAAGAATATAGGGCCTGATGGAAAATCGCAAGTAACAGTTGAATATAATGATGATAAACCAAAAAGAATTGAGTCGGTTGTTGTAGCTCAACAGCATACAGATGAAATTCGCGAGGAAGATTTAAGAAAAGAAATTTTAGAAAAAATTATTAAACCTATCTGCGGGAATTTGCTAGATGACAAGACAAAAATTTTTATTAATGCCACTGGAAAATTTGTTATAGGAGGACCTGAAGGAGATACAGGGGTTACTGGAAGAAAAATAATTGCAGACAGTTATGGGGGAATAGGAAGGCATGGCGGAGGGGCTTTTTCAGGAAAAGATCCTAGCAAGGTTGATAGAAGTGCCAGTTATGCTGCCCGTTATATTGCTAAAAACATAGTAGCTTCAGGACTTGCAGATAAATGTGAGGTTCAGTTAAGTTATGCAATAGGAATTGCAGAACCCACTGGAGTTAATGTTGAATGTTTTGGGACTAATAAAATTGATCAGGAGAAAATTGCTGAATTAGTTAGAAAGCATTTTCCTCTGAAACCTTCTGCTATTTTAAGAGAATTAGATTTAAGAAAACCTATTTACAGGAAAACAACTAATTATGGGCATTTTGGAAGAAATGAGCCTGAATTTAGCTGGGAGAAAATAGATAAAGCAGAGATTTTGAGAAAAGAAGCAGGATTGTAAATATAGCATAAATTTAAAATAAATAAAAAATGGTAACTGTTAAAGCAGAATTAGGATATGGTGAATCCAGAATGAACTATAATGTGAGTGGTGATTCTTCTATTAAACATGTTCTTTATAAAAAAACTCAGGAGCAAGGAGAGCAAGAACAGAGATTAACTGTTATCTTTGTTGATGGACAGAGATTAAATGCAGTTAGAAGGGGAGAAGATGATGAATTATCATTAACTTCAGGAAATGTAGGGAATACACTTGTTAAACCTGGAGATGCTCTTCTTAAAAGACTTGAGGGAGTAATTGTTTCTGGGCTGCCGGAAGAAGCTACAGAATTATTAGACTTAATATCATTGTAAAAAGTTGATTTATTTTCCTGACTTGTTCTTAGCTTCCTAGAAATTCAATCTCATCCTGTTCTAATTTTAACTCTTTTTGAATTTCTTGCTTGTTAATAATCTGCTTGATTATTGGAAAATTATTCATTGCCCTTTTTGTGCCTATATGGCAGTAGTCTGCATATTTACTTGAGATGCTTTTCTTATATTTGTTTTTTTGGTTTATAATCCATATTTTAAGGATGCGAGAAGGGCGCTTATAAATAGTAAATCCTGTTTTGCTTTTTTCTTTTGCTGAGGAAATACCAGCTGATAACAGAAAATTTTCATAGACTAAAAATCTCCAATGCTGTTGCCTGTGGATTCTGCCTCTAAAAACATCTGCCTTGCTTAAGGCTTCAAAAGCTTTTGCTAATTCTTCTCCTTTATATTCCTGAGGAATATTTTCCTCTAACCATAAAAATATATCATCTAATGGCATGTCAACTCTTTCATATAAATCTAGGGTTTCGTGATTCGGCATATTTTTGAAAATTTTCTGGAGAACATTGAAAATTTTCTCTTCTTTGTCTCTTTCATCTATATCTTCGTGTGAAGTTTCTAGGCTAATTGTCTGCAAATCATTTAAGGCAGCTCTGGCATCTCCTCTCGCCTTTATTGCTATACTCATTAAGATATCATCTGAAAAAGCAAATTTTTCCTTTTTTGATATTTCTTGTAAGATTCCTAGAATTGTCCTGTAATTTAATTCTTTCATCTCTATTAATTCTGCCTGCTTTCTTAATTCAGAAAATTTTTTATCCCAGATATTATTTGCTGTTAGTATTATAGGAAAGTTTGTTATTTCTATTAATCCTATAAGTTCTGGCAAGCCTCCCCTGTCATCTTTTGTAATTCCATCGATTTCATCTAATAATAAGACTTTATTTTTATTGTATAAAGAAGATTGCTGTGCTGCCTCCCCTATAATTTTTTGTATTTGTTCCTGGTTTCTTAAATCTGAGGCATTTAATTCTATTATTTCAGAATTTGTCTCTAAGGCAAGGGCAATAGCTAATGATGTTTTGCCTGTTCCAGGAGGGCCATGCAAGATTAAAGCTTTCTTTTTTGGGAAATTTTTCATAAAAAAATTTGTGCTTTCTATCGCCTTCTCCTGTCCTTTTATATCTGCAAAACATCTTGTTTTATATTTGTCGCATAAGGTTGTCATCTTAGTTTTTCCAAAATTTCAAATGCTTTTAATGCCTGATTTCTTACAGCAGAGGATATTATATCTTTAGTTAAATCTTCTATTGAGAACCATTTAAAGTCATTAAGCTCATTTTTATTAACATTAATTGTATTATTTTTTAATTGGCATAAATAAAATAAACAGCAGTGGTCGTGATTACCAACATCATGAACATTGGCATAGATTGGTGTTGCTAACTGTTTTTTTATTTTTCCTTCAACCTGCAATTCATTTTTATTTAATATTTCTACATCGATCCCTAGCTCTTCTTTTATTTCTCTTAATAGGGCTTCGTCTGGAGTTTCATCTTTGTCTATATGCCCTCCAGGAGGCAGCCACATATTAAGTTTTTTATGATGAATTAACAGAACTTTATCATTATCAAATATAAATCCTGCCACAACCAAATCTGTTTTCATTTTTCACCTGTTTTTTAAATTTTTAACTTTTTCCCTGTCCTGCAAGGACAAAACTGGCTAGCAGGGATTCTAACTGAATGAATTCATCTGAGCCCTCGACTAATCTGAATTCTATCTCTCCTGTTTTTTCTGTCAGCTTGACTTTTATTTCTGGTTCAATATTTAAATTCCAGATTTCTCTTTGTATTGCTTTTATTATATCCTGTCCTGAAACAGATTCTTTTAACATTACATCAAGAAGCTTCTCTCTCGCATTATGAAAATCTCCTGATAAAGCATAATCTAAAACTATTCGTATATCTTTTGGTTTTGCCTCGGAAATTATAGTAGAAATTAGTTCTGGAGTTATTTTTGTTGATATAGAGGAAGTTGCTTGTAGTAAATTAATAACCCTTCTTGCGTCACCTTCGCCCGCTTCATATAAGGCTTCTGTAGCTGGTTCATCAATTTCTAATTTTTCAGACTCAGCAATTTTTTTTACAATTTGCTCTACATCTTTTTTCTCAAGTAATTTGAATCTGAAAATAACACACCTGCTTTGAATAGGATCAATAATCTTGCTTGAATAATTGCAGGATAATATGAATCTGCATGTGCTGGTGAAGTTCTCCATTGTTCTTCTTAATGCCTGCTGGGCTTCTCTTGTCAAAGCATCTGCTTCATCTAAGAAAATTACTTTAAAAGGAACTTTGCTTATTGATTTTGTTCTTGCAAAATCTTTTACTTTTTGCCTTACCACATCTATTCCCCTTTCGTCTGAGGCATTCAGCTCCAAGTAGTTTTCTTTCCATTGCTGGCCGAATAACTCTTTAACTATAACTAAAGCTAAACTGCTTTTCCCTATTCCTGCAGGACCTGCAAATAACAAATGGGGGATGTTTAAAGAATTGGTAAGATTTTTAACTCTTTTTACAATTTCTTCTTGTCCTATTACATCTTGGAAATTTCTAGGACGATATTTTTCAGTCCATATATTGCTATCCATACTTAACTTTACATTAGAAGTTTTATAAAGATAATTATCTCAAAGAATATATATCAATTTATATGTTTTTATTCTTTGATGACATTCAGAAATCTTTTATGGATTTCTGATGTTGTTGAGAATATAATTAAAAAAAGTTTACTTTGCTCGTTCTCTATGCAGTTTTCTTTTTCTTTTCTCGTCTCTTAATCTTTTCCTCTGCCATTTCCATCTCATCTGCCTTTTTTTCTTCCAGCGCCTTGATGAACGTTTCATAATTTAATCTATTTATTTTTGTTTTTAAATCTATTTACATAGCCAAATCTACTCTTGCTTGAGGTTCTCTGGCGAAAAAGAAGCCAAATCTTACTATTTCTAGTTTTAAGCCAGATGCTGAAATTGGAATATCATAAATTTCTGTGATTGTTATTGGCATGCCTGGTTGTAATCTTATCCCCTCTGCTCCCAATGTGTTAGGCATTAGCGCTTGGGTGTTTGTATCTGGCTCAAAAGTTCTGTTTTCTTTATCTACTAAGCTTAATTCCGAGTTTAATGCATTTGTTGCTTTTTTTCCTACATTCTCGATATCAATTTTTACTAATATGAACATTCCTTGGGGTTTTATTTCTTTTAGCCCCTGAGATGTATTTATCTTTATTTTTTCTGCTTTTTCTGCACTTTTTACTATATAAGCAACATTATCTTGTTTAGTTACTGTAACTTTATCTCCTATTTTGTATTCTGAAACATTTGCAGAAGAAGAGGTTTGATTCTTATTTCCAGAAAGAATAAAATAAATTATTGTTCCGCTGATTAAACTTAAAATTATTGCTACAATTAAAGCAAGTATGCTTAGAACTAAACCTGCAATCGCCATTCCTTTTCCTGATTGTTTCTTTATTCCAATTATACTCATAATTAAAGCTGCAAGTCCTAGTAATAAGCCGAGGAAAGGAACCCAGCACAAGATTAAAGCAATAATTCCTAGAATTAATGCAATAATCCCCCAGATTCTGCTTTTATTCTCCACCTCTTTTTCTTTCATAATCGATAAAAGCAAATCAGACTTATAAACTTAACTTTTAACCGACATAATTAGGAAGAGCTGTTAACTTATTAGTTCCTTCTTCTATCAGCTCATTTATTATTTTTATTGAATCTTGGGAGAAAGCATGTTCTAATTTGCAGGCTTCTTCTCTCGCTTTTTCATGCTCGTATTTAAAAAATTTTTTAACAAATGTTTTTATCGAATAGTATTTATCAAACAATTCTCCTGCTTTTCTTTTCCCATTTATAGTAAGATAGATTTTAGAATAGGGCTTTATTTTTACCAACTTTTCTTTTCCTAATTTTCTCAACATTTCTGAAACAGAAGCCTTGCTTATCTTTAATCTTTTTGCTATATCCACGCTTTTCACCCCTAAATTTTTATGCTCTTCCAGTTCGTAAATAGTTCTTAAATAATCCTCCTTTGCCCTTTCCATAAGTTAGGTAAGCCTAACTTATTTATAAATGTTTTTGTTTTCTAGCAATAATAGATTCTTTAGAAGGAGTTTCTTATTTTTTCTAGCTCTTCTCTTAAAATTTTTGCTTTTTCCTCTCCTATTAATTCCCTGAATTCTTCTCCTGAATTTAAAATTCCCTCAAAACTTCCTGTTTCTTTTATTATCTTTGCTATATCTTCTTCATGAAGAGAGGTTTTTGATAGAAGCCTGAAGCCTTTTATTCTTTCTGCTTTCTTTTGTTCTGTATATCCTAAGGCTTTAAGAATTTCCTCTTTACTAAGAAATTCGTCATAGTCTAAGATGTCTAGTAAGATTTTTGATTTTTTAAGGCTAAGTTTTGTATAGTCCTTTATTACAAGATTTGTTTCTTTTTCTACTCCTGTTAGTATCTCTTTTAATCTTGTTTTCAATAAAGTTCCTTCATTGCCTAGTTCAATCATATATTTCTTCATATCTTTTTCTATTTCCTGTATCATTTCTCCCCTCTGTATTATGTTTACAGCATTGGTTAAATTTATCTCATTTTTTAATTCTGATTTATTTAAATTTTCAATACATTTATTAAATAAATCTTTCTGCTTTTCCAGAAGCTGAATATGTTCGTTTACTTTTCTCAATAACTCATTTGTATCTTTCACAATATGCCTTATATTTTTGTAGAACAGGCTTATTTCTCCCTTTCTCTCTGAAATTGCTATTACAAGACAGCCTGTCTGTTTTGCTGTTCTTTGAGCTGCTTTATGTCTTGCTCCGGTTTCTGCAGATTTTATTTGGTTGTCAGGAGTTAAAAGGACATTAGAATAATTTATTCTTTTCATGTCATTGCTTAAAATTATTGCACCATCCATTTTGCTTAACTCTACTAATCTTTGAGGAGTAAATTTGCAATTCACTCTAAATCCGCCGTCAATTAAAGGCAGGAGATTTTCATTTTCTACAACTATTAAAGCTCCCCTTTTTGATTTTAATATTCCATCCAGACTTGCCCTTAAATTTGTTCCTGGAGAAATTGTTTTTAGTACATTGAATAATTCTTCCTCTGAAATTTTTTTATTATTAGAAGGAATAATTGTCTGCTGGATTTCTTTTATCTCTTTTTCTTCTGTAATCTCTGCCATTTTTGCCTCTCTTTCAAAATCATCTACTTATCATACTTTTTAAATCTTTTTAGAAAACCCGCGACCCCAATTCTGTCCGAATTGAAGTCGCTCGATGCCCCCGCCGAGATTCGAACTCGGGTCTCAGCCTTTCTTTTAGTTCAACTTCCTTTGGTTCTTTCTGTGAAAGAACTAACGAAAGGGCCGAATACTTGGCCTCTATACGACAGGGGCTAAAATAGAAAAGATAACAAATGCTTTTAAATCTTACCAATAAATAAAAAATAAAAAAGAAAAATTATAATCTTATGCTTCTTGCATATTTGCCTATCCAAGGAGTTTCTTTTTCTTCTCCCGACAAACTGTTGATTAAGGCAATTACCCATATTACTGCAAATACAACCCAGACAACAGGAATTGCAATTATCCCTATTATTGTTATAGCCAATAAAACTGTCAATACTTTTACTACTATTCCTGCAATAAACAGAATCAGGCTTTGTTTGGCATAAAACATAACATACTTATTATCTCGTTTTGCAACTAAGGCAATTATAAACCCTACAACAGACAACAAAATAGCCAAAAATGCAAATAACTTGCTGTCATCCTGCTTATTTGTTTTCTCAGCTCTTTTTATTTTTCTCGGCATTTTCCCTCCTTTCTTATACTCTTCCTTAGGTTTTCTAGATTTTTAAACCTTGAGTTGAACTCCTAAGAAAATTTAAGGACATTTTCTTAACTTCAGTGTTTTAAAGAACCTTATTTACAGCTCAAATTCATCAATAAAATCAAGTATTATTTTATATCTTTCTAAAAATCTAAATCCATTATCTGTTAATACAATAAACTTATCCTGTTTATTATCAATAATCTCTTTTATCAACTTTCTATTGATTAGTTCAGAGTAATATTCCTTAAATCTGGTTGAAGATATTTTTGATTTTCGCAGCAAAGGAGTGGACTTTATTGAATTTTTATTTTCCTGAATTATTTTAAGAATATCTTTCATAATCTCCAGTTTCCCCCCTTTTACCATTTTTATCAGGCGCCTATTTTTTTAAGGACTTTATAAAGAATTATCATAAAAAGCAATATAGAAATTAAGTATATCACCAGTTGGTATAGTTCTAAAAATTTTGGAATCATGATATTCACTACATTCAAAATCCAGAAAATAAATAAGAGAGGATAAATAATAAATAGACTTTTCCTCCTTTGTCTATCCTTAGAATCCTTATAGGCCTTAAAAAGAATAAAAGATACAAATAACAAAAGAATGATATTCAGGATAAGAGATACTCCAACACCCCTAAATAGGGTTCCAATCAAAGCGATTATTAAGGCAAGGATATTAAGCATGTAGATTCTCTGCATGCTGTGGTTCCATTTTTTCCACATCACACTATATAAGAGGTAGAATACAGCCATTGAGCTAAAATATAGGAAGATAAACAAAGTCCCATCAAATATGAGTCTTGATGACACTTCAATATTAAAGAAAGCCAAAAAGAATATAATGAAATATCTAAAAAAATAGGCAATAGCAAAGAACAAAAAAGACTGCCTAAAATATTTTATTCCCTTATAAGAGCTTAACTCATAAACTTCTTTAGTAGCATAATAAATCATAAAGCTGCAGGCAATAATCACAAAAGAGTAAATTAATTCAACTCCAATCTCTGGAGGAAACAAAAATTCTAATGGTGCTCTCATTTTAAATATAAACAAACAATGTTTTTAAAGATTTATAAAACAAGTGGACATTAAGTCCATCCTATTTATAAATCAAATTTTCTAAATTTAAATGAAAAGATGGTAAGGAGGATTATCCAAATGAACTCAATAATTAAATTAGATGATGTATGGAAAAGATATGAGATGGGGAAATCTGGCGGTCTTACTGTTTTAAAAGAAATTAATTTAGATATAAAAAGAGGAGAATTTGTTGCTATCACTGGGCCAAGTGGTTCTGGCAAATCAACTATGATGAATCTTGTTGGTGCATTAGACGCGCCTTCTTATGGCACAATTTATTTAGATAACCAAGATATCGGGAAGATAAGCGAATCATCTTTAGCATTTCTAAGAAGCAAGAAGATTGGATTTATTTTCCAGCAGTTCAATCTAATTCCAACATTAACTGCTCTTCAAAATGTTATGCTACCAATGGAATTAATTGATGTTTCAGAGAAAAAAGCAAATGAAAGAGCTACACAATTATTAAAGATGATGGGATTAGGAGACAGGCTAAATCACAAACCAACTGAATTATCTGGAGGACAACAGCAGAGAGTTGCTATAGCCCGCTCTTTAGCAAACAATCCAGAAGTTATTCTTGCAGATGAACCCACAGGAAATTTAGACAGTCATACAGGAAAATTTATAATGGATTTTCTTGGAGAACTGCATGAAAAACAAAGAAAAACAATTATTCTTGTTACTCACGATCTAAACTTAGTTAATTATGCCAAAAGAATTGTTCATATAAAAGATGGAAGGATAGGACACGAGAGTATTAATGTAAAACATAAAAGGAGGAAAAAATAATGAAAAAAACATTAATTTTTGGGTTATTAATTTGCATATTTTTGATTGGTCTTGTTTCTGCAACAGAAGTTAATTATAATGAATCTGCATCCCATTTTGTGCAAATACAGCAATTAAAATATGAACCTTATCCTGTTAATCCTGGAGAATATTTTGATTTATGGATTAAAGTTCAGTATGCAGGAAATGCATTGCCTCAAGATACAATATTTGAATTAAAACCAGAATATCCGTTTTCATTAGATTCGAATGAGAATCCTGTGAGAAGCTATGGTAGTTTGAGTGGAAATTCTATTGTTTTAAATTATAGAGTAAGGGTTGATGAGAATGCAGTAGAAGGTACAAATGAGCTGAAACTTGATTATAATTCCATGGGCAATACTTATACAAAAGTTTTTGATATACAAGTAACAAATGCCCAGACTGATTTTGATTTGGTTGTTCAGGAATCGACAGGAACAGAAGTTTCTCTTGCTATCGCAAATATAGGAAAGAATACTGCAAATTCTCTTATTGTAAGAATACCTCAACAAGATAATTTTGAGGTTTCTGGAACAAATGGACAGATGGTTGGAAACTTGGCATCAGGAGATTATTCCATTGTTGGTTTTAGTCTTGTATCTGTAGGCAGAGTAACAGGAGAAAGAATATTAAACGTTGAGATGGACTACACAGATAATATTGGAGTAAGAAGAAGTGTTATAAAAAATATTTCATTTTCTCCTAATTTATCAGGATTAAATGCAACCAGCCAAGGATATGGAAATTTTACAGGCAGATTTGCTGGAACGCAAACCAATAGTAGCAGTATATTCAAGAGCATTTGGTTCTGGGCAGTTATGGTCATAATTGGCGGAAGTGCATATTATTTATACAGAAAATATCCAAAAGAAATAAAGCATTTTTTATCCCGGCTAAACAAAAATAAACCTGAAAGAGAAAAAAGTTCTAAAGGAGCTCCTGACTGGGTTTTAGCTGAGAGAACAAAGAAAAAATAGGAGGCGCTAAATGAAGACTAAAAAAGCGCTCCAACTCTCGCTAAACATTTTTGTTCATAGCAAATTAAGAAGCTGGCTTACTATCATCGGAATTATTGTTGGAATAGCCGCAGTAGTAAGTATTATTTCTATGAGCTTAGGTGCGCAGCAACAATTGGAGGCAAGACTTGGAAGTTTGGGGGCAGATATACTTACAATTAGTCCTGGAATGCAGAGAGCATTTGGGGCAGGATTTGGGGGAGAACCATCAAGAGAAACAAGTTCAACTTCTTCTTCAGAAATAAAAAATCTAACAAGTAAAGATATAATTGTTCTTAAAAGTATTTCTAATGTAAAGTATGTGATGGGACAGGTATCTGGAGAAGCAGATGTTGTTTATTCAGGTAAAACTGCAAAGAACCAAAGAGTATATGGTGTTGATGTCTCCACATGGAAAGAAATTACTACAGAAAAGATTAGTTCTGGAAGATTTTTAACAAAGGGTGATATGTATTCGGTGGTTATAGGAAATCGTATAGCAACTACTTTATTTGAAAAAGAAGTTCCTATTAATAGTAAGATTATCATAGAAGGCAAATCATTTAATGTTGTTGGTATTTTACAGGAAGGTTCAACTATTTATATGCCCATAGATATCGCAAGGACTCTATTAGAAGATGTGGGAGACGAAGAATTTGATTCTATATCTGTAAAAATAGAAGACGTATCTCTTGCCAACGAAACTACAACAGAAATAACGAGAAAATTAATGTTGTCTCGTGGGATATTGCAAGAAAAAAATAAGGACTTTACAGTTACAAACCCTTCAGCAATGCAAGAAACTATGAAAGAAACGATGAGCACCATGACTCTATTTTTAGGAGCAATAGCGGCAATATCTTTGATTGTAGGAGCAATAGGGATATCGAATACTATGTTTACCTCTGTTTTAGAGAAAACTCGAGAGATTGGAATAATGAAAGCTATTGGGGCGCAAAACAAAGATATAATGACAATATTTCTTTTAAATTCTGGATTTATTGGTTTAGTTGGGGGCATTGGAGGAGTAATAGTCGGGGTGCTCTCATCAACTGCAATAAATGCTCTAGCAGGGATAGAAACTTCAACCACTACAGTAGGCAGAGGAGGAGCTGGTGGCGGACTTCTAGGAATGATGGGTAGTTCTTCAGCTGTTAATTTTCCGCTTATTGTGGGAGCAATCCTTTTCGCTGTTTTAATTGGAATGATTGCAGGGGTAATACCTGCATACAGAGCTTCAAGGTTAAGACCAGTTGATGCTTTGAGATATGAATAAATCTTTAACAAAAATAAAAAATATGAGCCCACACAGATTTGAACTGTGGACCCTCGCCTTTCCTAGCTTTATATTTTAACTTGGAAAACTTAATTCTAACGAATTAAGCTCGTATAAGAGCGATGCTCTAACCAGGCTGAGCTATGGGCTCATCCTACTTTAAACAATTTTATATTTATAAGCTTTTTCTATTCTAAAAAGAAAAGATTTTTAAATACTAATTTAATAGCAAAACCATGTCCAGCCAAGATTTAGAAGATCTGTTAATTGAAATCAATTTAAAGAAAACAAGGGAAAGATTAGAAAAAGCATATTACTTTCCTGATTTTATAGAAAGGGTAATGGAGGTTGCAGAAGTTTTAATAGAAAATCCTGAAGGCTTAAATTTTGATGGAGTATGGAGAAGCACCCATATTCTTCCTCCAGTTGATATTTATCCTTTATCATCTCGGATAAGAGACTGCCAGGCAATACTTAATGTTTTATGTAGACAGGGATTAGCAAGATATAACGATGGAAAATATTTCTTTGATTATCAACCAAGAAACAGACCAATAAAAACAGCAGCATAAATAAACTTAAATATAATCTATTTCTAATAAAATCATGCTAATAGGAATTGTAGGAAAGCCAAATGTAGGAAAAAGCACATTTTTCAAAGCTTGTACTTTAGCAGATGTCCTTATTGCAAATTATCCTTTTGCAACTATAAAACCAAATCATGGGATAGGTTATGTAAAAATTGACTGTATAGACAAGGAACTGGGAGTCCAATGTCAGCCAAGAGAAGGCTTCTGTATTAATCATAAAAGATTTGTGCCTGTAGAATTAATGGATGTTGCTGGATTAGTAAAAGGAGCATCAGAAGGAAAAGGATTAGGCAACCAGTTCTTAGATGATTTGAGGCAGGCAGATATTTTTATACAGGTAGTAGATGCATCAGGGACGACAAATGAAGAAGGTAAACCTGCAAAAAACTATTATCCAGGAAAAGATATAGAAATAGTTGAAAATGAATTAGATTTGTGGTATTCAGGAATATTAAAAAAAGTATGGAGAACTTTTTCGAGGCAGATTGAGGCAAGTAAGCAAAATTTTATCGAAGCTGTTGAAAAGCAATTTTCAGGATTAAAAGTGAATGAAGAACAGATTGAACAAACCTTAATTAAAACAGGATTGAATCCCGAAAAACCTGCTTCATGGACTGATGAAGAAATTTTTCTTTTTGCCTCTACTTTAAGAAAAAGAAGCAAGCCCATGCTTATTGCTGCAAACAAATCTGATTTGCAGGAAAGCAGGGAGAATATTGAAAAAATGAAAAAAGAATTTTCATACCCTATTATTCCCTGCTCTTCTGACTCTGAATTAGCATTAAAAGAAGCTTCAAAGCAGGGGGTAATTGATTATCTGCCTGGAGAGTCTAGCTTTAAAATAAATGAAAGCAAGATTAACAAAAAGCAGGAAGAGGCTTTATCTTTCATAAAGAAAAATGTTTTAAACATATACGAGAATACAGGAGTCCAAGAAATATTAGATTATGCTGTTTTCCAGCTCCTAGGTTATATAGCGGTATTTCCTGCTGGAACCCATAAATTAGCTGACAGCAAGGGAAATATTCTGCCTGACTGCTTTCTTCTTCCTCCTGACTCAACTGCCCTGGATTTTGCATTCAGAGTTCATGAAGATTTAGGAAAAGGATTTATAAGAGCAATAGATGTAAGGACAAAACAGCCTGTAGGAAAAGATTATAAGTTAAAAAATAGGGATGGGATAGAAATTATTGCAAGATAATTAGTCCAAAACCTCTAAAATCTTTTCTGTAACTTCTTCTACTGAACCTGAACCGTCTATTTTTATTAATTTATTTTTATAATGTGTAAGAATAGGAGAAGTGTCTTTTCTATAAATTTCAAGTCTTTTATTTATTAATGCTTCATCTATATCATCTTCCCTCTGGGATAATTTGCCTTTGCATTTATTGCATATTCCCAAAATTTTTGGTTTTGGCTCTGTAAATGAATTATAAATAGAGCCACATTTATTGCAGTTCCACCTTCCATTCAACCTTTTTCTTGCTATCTCGTTAGAGATATTTATATCTATAACCTTATCAATTTTAATAATTTTGTCAAGCATTTCTGCCTGTTTTAAATTCCGGGGGTAACCGTCAAGAATTATTCCCCTATTACAATCTTCTTTTTCAATTCTTTTTTCTAGGATTATTAGTATTAATTCATCAGGCACTAAATTTCCTTTTAGAATATAGGAATCTATTTCTTTCCTCAACTCTCCTTCAGCTTGCCTTAATAAATCTCCTGTAGAAATATGCTGCAAGTTTAGCTTTTCAGCTATGATTTTGGCTTCTGTCCCCTTTCCTGAGCCCTGTTTGCCTACGAAGACTAAATTCATATCAACTTCTTAACTTTATTTATTTCCTGTGCCATCTGCCTGCCTTTTAACATGCCCGCATTTTTTGCATTTAAACAAAAAAATATTTGATTCATCACTATAGGGAGCTCCCAAATCTACAACATCTGCTTCATCATGCCCGCATTTAGGGCATTTATGGGGAAAACCTGAGGTTTCATCATTATTCTCAAATATGCCTTCTCCTTTTTCTATTTTCTTGGTTTTCTCTGAGAAAACCAATCTTTTCTGCTTGTCAGAAATCCCTGATTTCTGAGCACTGTCAAAATCTTCCGATTTTGAAGTTTCATAATTTAAAATAAACTCATTTGTCTTGGTTAACATATCTTTATTATTTTTAATTTTCAATTTTTTTAGAGCTTCCTCAAAGTTTAACCAGGCAAAATCCTCATGCTCAAAACTCACTTTTACTTTTCCTGCCTCTTCTTCTGTTGTTTTCGCAAGGAAAAAAACTGCCTCTTTTTTTATTGTCTTTCCTTCTAATTTAAAAAACCATTCCTGCTTATGCTCAAATCCTGAAATTATTTCTATATTTTTAATTCCTGTCTCTTCTTCTAATTCCCTCCTGGCTGTATTTTTTATCTCTTCATTAGCCTCAATAATTCCTTTAGGAAATCCCCAATAATGAGGATACTTCAAGAGCAAAAATTTTATTTCGTTATCTTTAAAATAAATAATAAAACCTGCAGATTTCTGGAATTCTACCATTTTTAAGCTAAAAAGAAAGAATTTAAATATCTTTTCTAATAGACTTGATTATGAGTATTCATGTAAAAGTCAAGCCAAACTCAAGCGAACAGAAAATTGTTCCTTTTGGAGATAATAGATATTTAGTTTATTTAACTTCAGAGCCAGAAAACAATAAAGCAAACATAGAACTTATAAACTTGCTCGCAAAACAATTTACAACTCCTGCAGCAAGAATAAAAATTAAATTCGGCTTGAACAGCAGGGAAAAAATCCTGGAGATAAGATGAGATTGTATGTAGAATTAGATGAAGAAGGTAATATCATAGGAATAACTCATCCAAATTTTAATATAGAAAGGGATGGCGGTGTTACTAGAAGGCAAAGGATTTTTGACTGCTATGGTGATGAATATGGATATTGGAGCGTACTTGAAGAGAGATTAGATTACATAGCAAGGAATTGGGGTGATCTAAACGCTGTTCAAATTTATGTTGTTGACATTCCTAGAACAGAGAGAACAGAAGAGGCCCAAAGGGCAGTAGAATTTTTTTCAAATACAAGCAATATTTCAAGTGATATGAAAACAGCTCATTACCTAGATGCTTTAGAAGAAGTAATAAAAGAGGCTCTTAAAACAAAATGAAATATGAGCACGCTTTAGATATAGAAGAGAAGACAAGAGAAATAATTGGAAAATTAAATTTAAATCATATTGATAAGGAAAATATTGCATGCATAAGAAGTTTTGGAAGTAAAAGCAGGGCGATTGCAAGATGTCATGCTCTAGGAAAAGTTATGCAGAAAGCAATGAAAAGAAAAGCCTTCTACACTTTAGAATTCATAAGCAAGAGATTTGACAGAATGAGCGAGGAAGACAAGATAAAAACAATTATTCATGAGCTGATGCATATACCAAAATGTTTTGGTGGAGGTTTTAAGCATCATGATTTTGTAACCGAAAGAAATATAAATATACTTTATGGAAGATTTATAGATAGTTAAAAGGAAATTAAAAAAACCGGAGGTTGTTTTCAAGTGGATGCAATAGAAGCAATAAAAAACAGGAGAAGTATAAGAAAATATTCTAATAAGGAAATTTCCCAGGATATTCTAAAAGATATTGTTGACTGTGCAAGATTGGCTCCTTCTGCAAACAATATACAGCCCTGTGAGTTTGTTGTAATTACTAACAAAATAAAATTAAGAGAGATATCAGAAATTACAGATTATGGGAAATTTATAGAGAATGCTGTTGCATGCATTATTGTAGCCTGTAAAGAAGCAAAATATTATCTTGAGGATGGTTGTGCAGCTACTGAAAATATTCTTGTTGCAGCAAAAGCTTATGATATAGGAAGCTGCTGGGTTGCAGGAGATAAAAAACCTTATGCGGGAGAGATACTGAAATTATTGGAATTTCCTCAAGGATACAAATTAGTCAGCATAATTCCACTAGGCTACCCTAATGAAGCTCCAAAGCCAATGAAAAGATATTTAAATGAGGTTTTGCATTTAGAAAAATTCTAAAATATCAAAATGAAAGCAAAATTGAAATTCCAAGGGGAAGAAATAGAAATTCCAGATGTTGAAAGAGTAAATGGGCTTGGAAAATTTAAAGGCTTAATGTTCAAGAGCAGTAATACAAATGCCTTATTGTTTGATTTTCCCTCATTAAACAACCCTTCAATTCATTCTTTATTCTGCCCTGACTTCTTAGCTATATGGCTTAATCAGGGAAAGATAGTGGATTACAAATTGGTAACTGGAGGGAAAATGAAAGTAAATCCGGAAAAAGATTTTACCCAGCTTTTGGAAATACCACTTAATAATAGGTATTCCCACGTCGTAAAATTCTTTTTAAGCACTTCAGAGATTCGGAAATAAAGGAATTTCTGATAGCTGTCAAGAATTCTCAAATTCTTGAAGGGGAAAAGATTTAAATAGTATATCGACGTAAAATTATAAAGACTAAAAAAGGGAGGTTAAAAAATGGGTAAAGTTATCATAAAGAATGCTCTTAAGAGAAAGAAAGGCTATCTATATTACGTCGATGGAAAAGGAAATGTCTGTGAAGCAAAGATGGCCCGAGGCGGAAGAAAAAAAAGAAAGTAAATTCTCTTTTTTCTTTTATTTTTTATTTTTTTATTTTTGATTAGTTTTATATATGTTGGAATTCTAAGGGAGTTATGAATAAGCATGCTGATAAGTATGGGGGGCTGGTTAAGGAACTGATTAGTAGGAGTTTTCCTGGGTTGAAAGACGAGAAAATTAAAATTAAGGAGAGCCCAAGCTGGCTTGATTTAAGTTTTGTTGCTTTTGGCATAAAAAATTCTTATATATTTGTAAATAAGAGTCTGAGAAAAGAAAATAGTAAGGGAGTAAGGGGAACACTTGTTCATGAATTATGCCATATCGAAACCGATAAAAAATCTATTAAAATATGGGGATTTTTTCGTTGGGTATTAATTAATTTAAGTTGGTTGTTTAATACTAAAATGTCTAGGCAAATTGAAAGAACAGCAGATATAGATACTATAAAAAAAGGTTATGGTAAAGAACTGCTTTATCATGCATTAAAAAGAGAGAAAAAATATTCTAAAAAAAGGTTGACTAAAGTTTATTCTCGAGGTTATTTATCTCCAAAACAAATTAAACAAGAAATGAAAAAGCTAAAATGATACTGGGAATAGAAAGTACAGCCCACACCTTCGGTGTGGGAATAGTAAAAGATGGAAAGATATTAGCAAATGTAAAAAACTCTTATACAACTGAAAAAGGGGGAATAATACCATTAGAAGCTGCAAAACACCATCTTACAATAAAAGAGCAGGTTTATAATGAAGCATTAGAAAAAGCAAATGTAAATGAAAAGCAGATAAAGGGATTTGCTTTTTCTCAAGGTCCAGGTTTAGCTCCCTGCTTGTTAATAGGATTGCAATTTGCAAAAGAATTAGCTGGAAAATTGCAAGTTCCAGTGATTCCTGTTAATCACTGCATTGCTCATTTGGAAATAGGAGCAATTACTGGATGCAAGAATCCTGTTCTTCTTTATGTATCAGGAGCAAATACTCAGATTATAAGTTATTCCTCAGGCAAATATAGAATATTCGGGGAAACTTTAGATATAGGATTAGGCAACTTCTTAGATACTTTTGCAAGATACTCAGGATTGGGATTTCCAGGAGGCAAAAAAATAGAAGAATTAGCATTAAAAAGCAGAAATTATGTGGAATTGCCTTACTCAATAAAAGGCATGGATGTTGCATTTTCAGGAATGCTTACAAATTTAAAACAAAAATTAGAAAAAGGATTAAAGGTGGAGGATTTATCTTATTCTCTGCAGGAAACAGCTTTTGCAATGTTAGTAGAAGCCTCGGAAAGAGCAATGGCTCACTTGAATAAAAGGGAGTTGTTATTAGGAGGAGGAGTTGCCTGCAACAAAAGATTACAGGAAATGTGCAAGATTATGTGCAAGGAAAGAGAAGCAAGATTGTTTGTTCCTGATAATTCTCTACTTGTGGATAATGGGGCAATGATAGCTTTTCTTGGAGAGATAATGTTTAAAGCAGGGATAAAAGAAACAAGCTTGGAAAAAGTTGATATAAAGCCAAGACAGAGAACAGATGAAGTAGAGGTAAGCTGGAAATAATTAATCTATTATACAAATACTTAAATATACAATGAATTAACTAAAATTGAAAAATGAAAATATTAGTTACAGGCGGTGCAGGATTTTTAGGAAGTCATTTATGCAGATTTCTTTTGAAAAATAATGGAAATGAAGTAGTATGTATGGATAATTTCTTTACAGGAAAAAGAAGCAACATTAAGGATATGGAGGATAATGAAAATTTTGAAGTAATTCCTCATGATATTACAGAGCCAATAAAAATACCAGGAAGTTTCGACCAGATATATAATTTAGCATGTCCTGCCTCTCCTATTCATTATCAATTTGACCCCATAGAAACAATAAAAGCAAATACTTTAGGGGTGATAAATGTTTTAGAATTTGCAAGGCTTAATGGAGCAAGGGTATTGCAAGCATCTACATCAGAAATTTACGGAGATCCTTTAGAACATCCACAAAAAGAAAGTTACAGAGGAAATGTAAATACTTTAGGACCAAGAGCTTGTTATGATGAAGGGAAGAGAGTAGCAGAAACATTATTATCAGACTATAATAGGAAATTCAGACTTCTGATCAGAATAGCAAGGATATTCAACACTTACGGGCCAGATATGGATAAAGATGACGGCAGGGTAGTAAGCAACTTTATAATGCAGGCATTAAAAAATGAACCTATAACAATTTATGGTACGGGACAGCAGACAAGAAGTTTTTGTTATGTAGATGATTTAATAGAAGGTTTATATAAATTAATGGAATCCTCTTGTTCTCAACCAGTAAATCTTGGCAACCCAAGGGAGTTTACTATTTTAGAATTAGCTAAAGAGGTTATAAGATTAACTGATTCTAAGTCTGAAATTGTTTTTAGAGAATTACCTATAGATGATCCAAGGCAAAGACAACCGGATATTACATTAGCTAGGCAGATTTTAGGATGGGAACCAAAAATTCCTTTAGAACAAGGCTTGGTTAAAACAATAGAATATTTCAGAACTCTAATATAATTTATTTTAAGAAAGATTTATAAACCAATTTTGTCCTTACTTTTACAGCCAATGAAACTAATTGTGGAGGAAAAATGGTTTCTGTATATGATGTAGTGGAAAAAGCGAGAAAAACTGGAAAAATTGAAAAAGGCATAAACGAAGTTACAAAGGCAATTGAAAGAGGAACTGCCAAATTAGTTGTAATAGCAAAAGATACAAATCCCGCTGAAATAATAGAACATATTCCTGTTTTATGCAAAGAGAAGAATATAGTATGCGAGGAAGTTGACAGCAAGGAAAAATTAGGAATTGCTGCAGGAATAAAAGTTCCATGTTCTTCTATAGTAATAATCCAAGAAGGAGAGGCTGTGATTTCTAAAACTGGAAAAAAGACTAAAGAATAAAAATGGGAAGCAAAAAACAGCAGAAAGTCAAGGAAGTAAAATCAGAGGCAATGAAAGGCGCTGAGAAATATGTAAGAAAAGCTGTTCCAGCTGTTGTTGAAGATATAGTAGGAAGAACAGGATTCAGAGGGGAGATAACCCAGGTGAGATGCAAGATTACAGAAGGAAATGAACAAGGAAAATCAATCAGAAGAAATGTTAAAGGCCCAATTCAGCTCGGTGATATTTTAATGTTAAGAGAAACAGATATTGAAGCAAGAAGAATAAAAAGCAAGGTAAGTAAAGGAGCTTTCACTTAGCAATAAGCTTCATATACTTGAATATAACAAAGTTTAAAAATAATAAATATTTAAAATAAAAATGTCCAGCCACTCAAAAAGATATTATAACAACTGTCCAAGGGGTCACACAGAACGAGGGGGTACAAGTAAACCGCCTTGTGTAAGATATGTTCCACAGCAGGGATCTATTGGCCGTGGACTTTCATGTCAGCGACCACGCGAATTTGTAAATGATTATGCTGGTTTTTATGCCAGACATGAAAGAGATTTAACTTTAATGTTAGCTCAACGGCAAGAAATGCCTACAGATACAGTAAGTGTAGTATCTGGCATAATTGCACTTGGACTGGCAAGACTTTCAAGATATAGAGGAGATAGTTTAAGAGGGATATAAAATGGCAAAATGTACATATTGCACTAAAGATTATGAAGCTTATCTGGGAATACAGGTAGTGGATTCTGTAACAGGAAATATAAGATATTACTGTTCTAGCAAGTGCAGGAAAAATGCTGAGATGAAGAGGAAAAAGAGGAAGTGGACTATTCCTAAAAAGCCGGTAAAGTAAATATATACTATAAGATATACTTTTAATAATATATATCTTAATATATATTATACAAAATATACATTAGCATTCTAATCAAACTTTTATCGACGATAAATTGCCAGAAAGGTTTTTAAATAAACTCAACTTTGATTACTTGGAGAAGAAGATAGGTCTGTATTTTTACAGAAAATTAAATCAAAAATAATGAGGATTTAGACAAAACTATCAAAAAATAAAAAACAAAAAATGCCAGAAACAAAAAAATACACAGCAGAAGAAATCAAAGTACTGGATGGATTAGAAGGGGTAAGAAAAAGGCCTGCAATGTATATAGGCTCGACAGGCAAAGATGGCTTGCACCATCTTGTCTATGAGGTAGTGGATAATTCCGTAGATGAAGCTTTAATGGGAGTTTGCACTTTAATTAAGATAACTATAAACAAAGACAACTCAGTTACAGTAGAAGATAATGGAAGAGGAATTCCAGTTGATATTCATCCAGTATATAAAAAATCTGCCTTGGAATTGGTAATTACTAAACTTCATGCAGGAGGCAAGTTTGATAAAAAAGCTTATTTGATTTCTGGAGGTTTGCATGGTGTAGGAATAAGTGTAGTAGCAGCATTATCAAAAAAGATGATAGCAGAAGTTAAAAGAGATGGCAAATTATACAGGCAGGAATATGAAAGAGGAAAACCAAAAACAGATGTTAAAGTTGTAGGAGAAAGCAAAAAAGAAGAAACAGGAACAACTATAACATTCTGGCCAGATTCTGAAATTTTCTCAGTATTAGAATTTGATTTTAATGTACTAGCTAATAGAATGAGGGAACTTGCTTTCTTAAATGCAGGATTAAAAATAAAACTTGAAGATGAAAGAAAAGACAAAAAAGAGGAATTTGAATATTCAGGCGGTTTAATAGAGTTTGTAAAATGGCTCAATAAAAGCAAAGAAACTTTACATAAACCAATTTATTTCAAAAAACAAACTGATTCAACAATAGCAGAAATTGCAATTCAGTATAATACAGGCTATCAGGAAAATATTTTTGGATTTGTAAATACTATTAATACAGTTGAAGGAGGAACGCATATTGCAGGATTCAAAACCGCTTTAACCAGAGTAATCAATGATTATGCACAAAAACAAGGAATTTTGAAAAATGAAAACTTAACAGGAGATGATGTAAGAGAAGGATTAACTGCAATTGTCTCAATTAAAATTCCTGAACCCCAATTTGAAGGGCAGACAAAAACAAAACTAGGCAATTCTGAATTAAAAGGAATTTTGGATTCTATTGTTACATCTGCTTTATCTGAATATTTTGAAGAAAATCCGGGAGAAGCAAGAAAAATTGCGACAAAAGCTTCTGAATCTTCTAGGGCAAGACTTGCAGCTTCTAAAGCAAGAGATTTAGTAAGAAGAAAATCAGCTTTTGGTTTTTCAGGATTGCCAGGAAAGTTAGCTGACTGTTCAAGCAAGAAAAAAGATAAAACTGAACTTTATATTGTAGAGGGAGAAAGTGCTGCGGGTTCATCAAAACAAGCAAGAAACAAAGAATATCAAGCGATTTTGCCATTAAGAGGAAAAATTTTAAATGTAGAAAAAGCAGCTCCTGTAAAAGTTCTTTCAAATGAGGAAATTGCTAATTTAGTAACTGCAATTGGAACAAGTGTAGGTGAGCAGTTTAATCTCGAGAAGCTTAGATACAACAAAATTATAATTATGGCAGATGCAGATGTAGATGGCAGCCATATAAGAACTCTGCTATTAACTTTCTTTTTCAGATTCATGCCTCAGCTTATTGAAAATGGAAATATTTTCATTGCTGTCTCTCCTTTATACAGAATTAGAAAGAAAAATCAGGATGTTTATGTTTATAATGAGGAAGAGATGAAAAAAGAATCTGACAGCAGTTCTAATGTCACAAGATTTAAAGGATTGGGAGAAATGAATCCTCAGCAGTTATGGGAAACAACAATGTCTCCTCAATCCAGGATGCTGAAAAGAGTTACAATAGAAGATGCAGTAGAAGCTGACAGAATTTTCTCAATTTTAATGGGAGATGATGTTGAGCCCAGAAAGCAGTTCATAATTGAAAAAGCCCACGAGGCTTTTGTGGATATTTAAGTTTGGAGAAAAAAATGCCAGAAAAAAATAACAAAAATAATGAACAAGATGAAGAATGGGAAGAGGAAGAGAGTGAGGAAAGCAAAAAGGAATTTGCATATGAGAAAGGTGTAGAGAATACAGAGATAACAGAGGAAATGGAAAAGGCATATATAGATTATGCCATGTCAGTTATTGTTGCAAGGGCACTGCCTTCTGTAGAAGATGGATTAAAACCTGTCCATAGAAGAATTCTTTATGCCATGTATAAAATGGGCTTGGATAAAGGGCACACTGTAAAATCTGCCCGTATCGTAGGAGACGTTCTGGGAAAATTGCATCCTCATGGAGATGTAGCTGTTTATGATGCATTAGTGAGAATGGCTCAGGATTTTTCCTTAAGATATCCTCTAATAATAGGGCAGGGAAATTTTGGTTGCTTTACAGCAGACACAAAAATTGCATTAGCAGATGGTAGAAATCTATCTTTTGCTGAATTAGTAGAAGAACACCAGAAAGGAAAAAGAAACTTCACTTTCACTATAGATAATGGAAAAGTAAAGATAGCAGAAATTAAAAATCCTAGAAAAACACAAGACAATGCAGAAATTATGAAAGTAATTTTAGACAATGGAAAAGAGATAAAATGTACATTAAACCACAAGTTTATGTTAAAAGACGGAAGCTATAAAGAAGCGAGGGAGTTAAAGTCTGGAGATTCTCTAATGCCCTTATATTCTAAACTTTCTACAAAAGATGATGATCCAAATGCAATTGGCTATAAAATGATTCTTCAGCCAAAATCAGAGACTTGGAGTTTTGTTCATGTTCTTGCAGATAGCTGGAATTTAGAAGATGGAATTTATCAAAAATCTACAGGAAGGATAAGGCATCATTTAGATTTCAATAAGCTAAATAATAATCCAGATAATATTAGAAGAATTCAGTGGAAAGAGCACTGGCAAACCCATTACAATTTAACTTCAACAAAACACAAAACAGATGAAGAGTACAGAAAAAAATTAGCTGAAGGCAGAGAAAGATTTTGGAATAATAAAGAAAATAGACAGAAATATTCCGAAAGGTTAAGCGAAAGAAATAAAGAAAATTGGAAAGAAGAGGATTACAGACAACAAATGAAAATAACCCTAAGTGAGGTGAATAAAAGATATTTTAAGGAACACCCAGAAAAAATAGAAGAGATAAGAAAAACTGCTTCAATAACCATGAAAAGATTATGGAAGATTCCTAAATACAAAAAATTATTCCATGATGTTATTTCTGAAAACAATAGAAAAAGAAAAACTAATTTAACTGGAAAGAAAAAATTTACTGAGATATGTTTATATTTAAAAGGAAACGATTTGCCTCTAAATAAAGAAAATTTTGAGAAAGTAAGAAAAGAAGTTTTTGGTGTAAAAAGTTTCACATCTTGGGATTTGGGAATCAAAAAATATTTTGACAATAATCTAAATCTTGTTTTGTGCGAATTAAATAAGAATCATAAAGTAGTTAGGGTAGAATTCTTAAAGGAATTTGTAGATGTTTATGATTTAACAATTGATAAAACACATAATTTTGCTCTTGCTTCCGGAGTTTTTGTTCATAATTCATTAGATGGAGATCCTCCTGCTGCAATGAGATATTCAGAAGCCAAATTAGCTCCGATAAGCTTGGAATTATTAGAAGATTTGGAAAAAGAAACAGTAAAATTTATTCCGAACTTTGATAACACATTAAAAGAACCTGAAGTTTTGCCTGCAAAACTTCCTAATTTATTGATAAATGGCTCATCTGGAATAGCAGTTGGCATGGCTACTAACATTCCTCCTCATAATCTAGGAGAAGTTTGCGAGGCAACAATAAAATACATTGAGAATCCTAGTATTGAAATTGAAAAATTAGCAGAAATAATTCAGGGCCCTGATTTTCCAACAGCAGGTGTAGTTTCAGGCAACTTGCAAGAAATTTACAAAACAGGAAAAGGAAGAGTAATTGTAAGAGGCAAGTTAACAACTGAAGAGAAAAAAGGGAAATCAAGGATTATAATAACAGAAATCCCTTACATGCTAAATAAGTCAGATTTAGTCACAGAAATAGCAAAATTAGCAGGCGAAAAAAAGTTGCAGGAGATTTCAGATATAAGAGACGAATCATCTAAGGGAAGAGTAAGAATAGTTATTGAATTAAGAAGAGGTGTAGATGCCAGATTTACAATAAACAAACTCTACAAGTATACGAGACTGCAAGATTCTTTTGATATTAATCTCCTAGCCTTGGTAAAAGGAAAACCTCAAACTCTCGATTTGAAAAAATTTATAGTAGAATATGTAAGGCATAGAAAAGATGTTGTAGAGAGGAGGACTAGATTTGACTTAAAAAAGGCTGAGGACAGATTAGAAATCGTTTTAGGATTATTAATTGCATTAAAAGATATAGATTCTGTTATTGAACTAATTAAGAAAGCAGAACATATTACAGATGCAAAAGACAAGCTGATTAACAAATATAAATTAACAATAAGACAAGCAGAAGCTATATTAGAGATTAAATTAGCTGCATTAACAAAATTAGAGCAGGATAAGCTGAAAAAAGAAGAGCAGGATTTAAGAGATTTGATAAAAGAATTACAAAAAATCCTTTCTTCAGAGCAGGAAATCTTATCAGTAATAAGAAAAGAATTATTAGAAATAAAAAGAAAATACTCAGATGACAGAAAAACTCAGATTTTAGCAAGAGAGATACAAGCTATAGAAGAAAAAGATATGGTGCAGAAAACAGATGTTGTTGTTACAATAACTGATAAAGGATATACAAAAAGAATGGATGTCAAAGCTTACAAGGAACAGAAAAGAGGGGGGAAAGGAGTTATTGGCTCAGATTTATCAACAGGAGATTTTGTCAAACAATTATTAACATGCTCAACTCATGACTTCCTTCTATTTTTTACGTCAAAAGGAAAAGTCTATTGGTTAAAAGCATATGAAATTCCTAGTACAGAAAGATATAGCAAAGGAAAAGCATTAATTAATTTGTTAAATTTGAAAGATGAAGTAGTTCAGAGTGTAATTTCTGTAAACAAGTTTGAAGATTATTTAATTTTTGTTACAAAACAAGGGGTTGTAAAAAAATTAGCATTGCAAATGTTAAGCAAGCCGAGAGCTTCGGGAGTTAGAGCCATAAAGCTGCCTGCAGATAATTCTGATGCTTTAATTTCAGTCAGCCCGCTAAAAGAAAAACAGGAAGTTCTGCTAGTTACTAAGAAAGGTTTAGCAGTCAGGTTTAATTCCCAAGATGTTAGAAGCATGGGGAGGGCTAGTTATGGAGTTACAGGAACAAGACTGCATCAAGGAGATGAAGTTGTTTCCTTAGAAGTTCTTCCATTAGAAAAACAGGAGGAAAAGAAAAATACAATTTTAACAATAACAGAAAAGGGTTATGGCAAAAGAAGTGCAATTGAAGATTATAGGCTTATTAATAGGGGAGGAAAGGGCGTAATAAATCTTAAGGTAACAGAAAAAACAGGACGAGTTGTTAAGACAGTTTCTGTAAAAGATGAAGATTCTATTATTGTAACAACTGCAAAAGGAATGGTAATAAGAAGTCCTGTAAAGCAGATTAGAGTAATGTCTCGAGCTACTCAGGGAGTTCATATTGTAAGATTAAAAGAAGGAGATAAAGTAGTAGATATGGTGAAAGTACAGGAAGCTGTTAATGGCGAGTAAGTTCATGAGGCTTATTAAAATGATTTACGAATGAACTTAGGAGAAGAATAGTTGTATATTCTCTATAATAAAAATATTTAAAAAGGGGGTTTAGATAAATATCACATGAGATTCAGTCCACGACAAGAAATAGAAGAAGCAATTGCAGATGGCAGATTAAAGTTGCATACAACTGTAAGAATAGATAATAATTCTGCAAGTCCCTTTCCTCCTAATTTCTCACAAATAATATTAATACCAAGAGACAATGGAGAGACAGAGGTATATTCAACTTCTGAAGCAATAGTAGAAGATACAAGAATGTTAAATCCTCTTGGCAGGGTTTCAGCTTGGGAAGGTATTGAAAAGGTAGCAAAAGCAGCAGTAGAAAAAACAGCTAGTGATATATTATTAATTGCAGCAGCATATGATGCTATAGGAAGAATGATGGGAAGTGTCGAAGTTTATGCGATATAAAGTTAACTCACAATCTCTACTCAATTGTTTAATTCAGTATAATTGTTTTATTAATTAGGAATTAAACAATTTCGCCCCAGCCTATTAATCTCCAATGTCCTTGCATATTTCTGGCAATTCCCGCATTTTCATTAGGAAATGCTACAACAGGAATTCTAAGCTTTAATTCAACTTCATTTCCCCTAATTCTTATCACCGTTCCTATACTAATTGAAGTATTTATGCTTAATAACAGCATCTCAGTTGCCTTAATATTCTCCACTCCTAATTTTTCCTGAACACCGAAGACTTCTTTAAATAATTCAAATTTAATTTTTATATTGTCTTTTATTTCAGGCAGTTTTCCTGACAAGCTTGCAACACATCCAGCAAGATTATCAGCTTTAGTTGTTATAGGATCTAGCTCTGTCTCCAGGGCAATAGAACCTCCAGGAGTAGCCTCTTTGACTTTATACTTGCCCTTATAGATACTTGTAATTTTGCTTTTAACAGTCTGATATATAAGCTGATTTTCTTTTTTTACATATAATCCTGGTTTAATTTCTATTTCATCGCCCTCTTTCAACTTGCCTTTTTTCAAAGCCCCTCCTAAAACTCCTCCTTTCAAATCTTCTATCTTGCTTCCTGGCCTGTTAATATCAAAACTTCTTGCAATTACAAATAAGGGTTCAGATTGCAAGTCACGTTTCGGAATTTCTATTTTTGCAAGTTCTTCTAATATTGCCTGCAAATTGACTCCTTGTTGTGCAGAACAAGGAATTATTTTAGCATTTTCTGCAATTGTTCCTTTTACAAAATCTTTAATCTTAAGATAATTTTCTAATGCCTGTTCTTTACTTACCAAATCTATTTTATTCTGTACAATTATTATATTTTTTATTTTCTTAGCTTGTAATGCCATTAAATGCTCTCTTGTCTGTGGCTTAATTCCTTCTTGTGCAGAGATAACTAATATTGCAGCATCTGTTATTGCAGCTCCTGACATCATTGTAGCCATTAGCATCTCATGCCCAGGAGCATCAACAAAACTTACATATCTTACTGGTTCTCCCTCTTTTGTATTATATCCTTCTTTTCCTTTTCTTATTATGCAGTCTGCGTATCCTAATTTGATTGTAATTCCTCTTTTCAATTCCTCAGAATGAGTATCTGTCCATTTTCCAGTCAGCTGGTATATAAGAGTTGTCTTTCCATGGTCTATATGCCCAAATGTCCCTACATTCAAACTTTCAAGTTTTTCCACATCAAAATTTTCTTCCATGAAAATTAGAAATAGTAGACTCTTTTAAACTTTACTTCTTTTAATAGCTTCTCTTATTTGTCTACTAAGTGAAGAAGCAACAGATGGTGTATAATGTTCAGCAACTAATGCAAGTAATCCTTCTCCAAACACACCTAGTTTTTCTTTATAACTTTTCTCTGCTCTTTCTATTTCTCTTTCATGCTTATCATCTGCTTCGTCCTTTGCCTTTTCTAGTTCACCTCGTTCTTTTTCCAATCTTTCTAAATCCTCTCTTAAACTCTTGCATTCCTTTTCTAACTCATCATATGCTGTGCTTGATTGTGCTGCTTCTTGATGATATCTAATTAAATCATCCTTTGAAATTAATTCAGGAATTCCATTTCTGGCAGAACTTAATTTACATTCTAATGCCTCTAAAGCTTCTCTGTTACCATATCTATCACCCTGTTGCTCAGCTCTTCGAAATTCCTGCTCTAATTTAAGAAAATCACAAACTCTTTGATACAAACTTTCTTCTGGCATAAATTATAACTAGCGGCTCAATTTATAAACAAATCTATACTCTAAAATATATTTTAGAAATCTTACTTCTTTTCTTCTACAGGCTGCTCTGGCTTTTCTTCTTTTTTCTCTATTTGTTGAGTTGGTTGAGTTTGTTCTTGTGGCTGCTCTTGTCCCGGCTTTTCTTTTTTCTTTGGCTCGGTATTTTCCTTATCTTCCTTATTCTTGTAGATAAAACTGGTAATAAGAAAAGTATTTCTTCCGAATTTCCCCTTTATATTCTTAATAACAATTAGCTCTTTGTCAGCTTTGAATTTTTCTGAAATTAAATTTTCTGCATCAGAAAAACTCGGATTCTTCTCAGCTTCAGTTACAACTTTAACTTCCCTTCTGTTCAACAAAGAATTTTCTTTATCTTCAATAATTTTCATTTTGATTTATTTCTTATTTAAAAGATTCTTTAATATTTTGTTTATTGTTAATTGTAAACATTTTTTATTAACATTATTATTTTTAATTTAAGTTTTGTTTTATTAATTTATTAACTTATAATTAGTGAGATTTAATTACGTATCTTCCTTTCTTGTTTATCTTAATATTTTTTGCAACTTCAGAATTTTCAGGATCTAAAATAACTAATCTTCCCTTTATCTCTTCATTATACTCCTGGCTTCCACAATTAGGGCATTTGTCTCCTTCATATATAAGGTTGCATTTTTTACAAGCTTTTTCTATTCTCATTTTTTCTTCTCCTTCTTTCCTTTCTTCTCGTCTTTCTCAGCTTTCTTGACTGCCAACCCTAATTTTCTTTTCTCATCTTTAATCCAATCTAATTTTCCTAATCCGGGCTGTCTCATTGTTAATCCTATTTTTGGCTCATCTGCTTTGAAACTAACAGCAACAATTCTTGCTAAACACATATCTCCTTTCTTCAAACTTTTCTTGCTGTTCTTGCCTACTAAAGCATTTGATTTGCTAAAAGATACATAATCATCCATTGTCTGTGAGATATGAATCATTCCCTGCATTACTCCAAGATTTATAAAAGCTCCAAAATTTGTTATCTCGTTTACTGTTCCATAAACTAATTCCTGCAATTCAGGCTTCCATATCAAAAGCTTAAATCTGCTTTTATAATAAGCAGCTCCGTCTCCAGGAATTATAATCCCTTCTCCTACTTCTAAGACATCGACTATCTCTATCACCTTGCCTAGTTCCTTGCTGACATATTCTGCATATGTCTGTTTCAGCTGCTGCTTTACAGCATCAAGAGTTTCCATGCCAAAAAGTTTCGGCTCAACTCTTACATAATCCTGAACCTCAGTTAAATAGAACATTTTAAAAGCAGGAAAATATGATTTTTAAACCTTATCATACTAACTATTCTAGAATTAATTTCTTCCTTGCCCTTATCGTTAGTATTTTGGCTTTTCCTTTCAATTTTTTCTTTAATTCTGCGTCTATTGTGGCAATTACAACTTTGTTGCCTTTAACATAATTTAAAATACCAGAATCGACATACCTTTTTCTCAAATCTGCAATTTTAAATTTATCCCTGTTTTTCCCTATTATATCCAGGGCTAATCTGACATTATCTCCTTCTTTCCCGGGTTTTTCCTGCAGCTTATCTAATTCCTCTAAAACCTGTATAGGGAGGACTAATCGGCCATATTCCTCTGCCTCTAAAAAATCAATTTTCTCATTTAAGCAAGTCAATATAAAACTGGTATCAAGTATTACTTCCATATTTTAATCAACAAACAGCCATTTAAAAAGGTTAATATAAAAACGTTTAAATATGTATTTTGTTATTTATGACTGATAAAAGGGCGAAAATGGTACAAGAACCAGAGCATATCCTCGAAGTTTTGAAAGAGGCAAAAGAAGCTATTAAAAATGAGGATGTTATAAAATTAAGGGATTTGAGCAACCAGACAATACATTCTGCCTCTATTCATCAGGATGCAGACTGCATATTAGTGGCAGTAATAATTTATTCTTTAAGCAAGATAATAGAACGAACAAATTACAGAGAATATCCTTCATGGAACAGGTTTTTTGATGCTTTTATAGAACATATAAATTATGCTATAATTCATTTAGAAAAAAATAATATAGATGGTTTCAGGCAGGAACTTGAGAGAGTAAGAAAAGACATAAGTAAACTAACAGGAAATTTCAAAAGACATATACAAGATGTTTTCAGAAAAGCAGAAATCAACAAAGCATCAAGGATTTATGAGCATGGAATAAGCATGGAAAAGACAGCAAAATTATTGGGAATAAGTATATGGGACTTGGCAGAATATGCAGGACAAACAGGCATTTCAGATGTAAATTTTAATATCACCCTGCCAGAGAAAAAAAGAATTAAAATTGCCGAGGATATTTTCAGATGAAGGCTTTAATTTTTGACTCTTCTTCATTGATAACTTTAACTATGAACAGCTTAACTGATTTAGTTGGAGATTTAAAAAAAGAATTTAAAGGCAAGTTTCTGATTCCAAGGCAGGTAAAATATGAGACAATTGACAGGCCTTTGCAAATCAAGAAATTTGAGCTGGCTGCATTAAAAAATAATGAGCTGATTTATAAGAAAGTTTTGGAATTGCCCGAAATATTAGGAATTAACCAGGAAGAATTAAAAGATAAAACCAAGGAAATTTTAAGAATATCTAATAATGCTTTTTTTGCAAGAGACGAGTTTATGCATATAATTGATGATGGGGAAGCAGGCTGTATGGCTTTATCCCTGCTTTTAAGCAAGAAAGGAATAGATAATGTAATTGTAATAGATGAAAGAACAACAAGAATGCTTGGAGAATCTCCAGGAAATCTAAGAAAACTTTTTGAATCCAAGCTTCATACAAAAGTTGAATTAAAGCAGGATTTCTCTTTTTTAAGCAAGATGAAGTTTATCAGAAGTTCTGAATTAGTTTATATAGCTTATAAAAAAGGGCTTGTAAAATTGAAAAATGGAAATGTCTTAGATGCCTTGCTTTATGCTACCAAATTTAAAGGAGCTTCAATTTCCATACAGGAAATTGAGGAAATTAAAAGGTTGTAAAGATATTTAAATTCCCTTTTTCTAAGATTTTTAGGATGCGTAGTTCAATGGCTAGAATGTTCGGCTCCAGCGAACATGTTAAATTGTTCAAGGAAACCGAAGGATGGGGGTTCAATTCCCTCCGCGTCCATTTATAAGTTAAATTTATAAATCATATTAACATTGTCTATTTATGCCAAAAAAAAGGGAGAAAAAAGGGGCAAGAAAAGTGAAGATTAGCCAGGATACAGAAAGATTAAATGCAATTTTAATAGAAAATTTTGTGTCTCTACAAAAGGCTGTAACTAATTTAGCTGAAAAATTTGAATCCTTATCTGATAATATAGCAAAACTTCTCCAATTATTTGAGATTTCAGCAAGAAGTTTTGCAGATAAATTAGCAACAGGAGTTCCTGAAGTGGAAAAAGACAGAGAATTTCTTGAGAAATTAAATAAACTATTGGAACAGAATAAATTAATAGCGAAAGGATTAACATTAATGGAAGAAAGAATAAGAGAGAGAATCTATGGGCATCCTGCTCCATCTCAGCCGCAATTTGCTCCTCAAAAATTATCGTTCCCGCCTTCACAACCTTCATTAATTCAGGGAGAAGAATATCTTCCCAGCTCAATGGAAGAAAAGAGGGCGAGAGAAGAATGAAAGTGCATGAAAACAGAATTCTATTTTTAAAAGAGTTTACAAGCCAGCTAATTATTAATTCTGCTCCTCCAGAAATATCTAAGCCAAGAGAAGAAGAGAAAAAAACAGAGGAAATAGAAACAGGAAAATTTCAAAAATCAATTATAGAACTCCTGCCTGTTCCTAAACCAACACAACCAATAAGAAAAGAAATGCCGAGAATTCCTGCCCCAACCAAGCCTATGGCTAGGCCTATTAAATTAATTAATATTCCTCGTAAACTTATACGTCAAAACCCCAGATATGAATTAAAACCTGTTCTAGGACAGGGATATAAGCTCTCTGTTATGTCTGAAGCGTCTCCTTTAGCACAAATCCAACCTTCACCAACTGCTATGCCCTCTTATTTTAACTTAGACAAATTAGATTTCTTAGTAAAAGATCCAAGAGTTACTACAATCGAATGTCCAGGTCCTGGAAAGCTTGTTCTTGCAAGAGCATCAGGAACGACAACTATTACAAGGGTTTCTTTAACACAGGAAGAAATTACAGCAATGATAGAAAAATTTTCCAGAGAAAGCAAGATTCCTGTTATTTCTGGCTTATTCAAGGCAGCTGTCGGAAATCTTGTAATTACTGCTGTAATATCAGATGTTGTCGGAAGCAGATTTATGATTACAAAGATTACTCCTCATTTTATTCTCGAGCAGCAAGGGAATTTTGGATAGTAAGCACAAAAATAGAAAAGTTTATAAACTATAGTTTGTCTATAGTAATATGGTACAGAAAATTTTATTTTCTGTCCCCTAAAATTTAAAACTGGAGAAAAATTTTATGGTAACAACAATACAGCTTAATGAGAATGTGAAAAATGCACTTGATAGGATGAAATCTAATAAAGAAACATATGAAGAAATAATTGTAAATTTAATGAAAACAGCTGAAAAATGCAAAAGAGAACAAGAGCAATTGCTTATCGAGGGGTATAAAGAAATGGCAGAAGAAAGTTTAAAAATTACTAAAGAATTTGAAGCAATAGAAGAAGACTTTGATTGGGAATGGTAGACATAAAAAGAGGGGATATAATTCTTGTGAATTTAGAACCTGTAAAGGGAAGTGAACAAGGAGGAGTTAGACCTTGTTTAATTATTCAAAATGATAAAGGAAATAAATATAGCCCATTAACAATAATTGCTCCACTCACTTCAAAAAAATTCACAAAAGAATTTCCAACTAATGTTTCTGTTGTAAGAGAAGACTCTAGATTAGATAAAGATTCTACAATCTTGCTAAACCAAATTAAGACGATTGATAAATCTCGAATAATTAAAAAAATTAGTTCCTTAAATTCTTTCTTAATGAATAAAGTTGACTTGGCAATAAAAATCAGTCTTGCTTTGGATTAAGCCTAATATTTGCTTAAATTAAAGCTTCTTATTTCTTCATCTCTATTCCCAGCTAAATCAGTTGCCCTGAAAGTAACATTGTGCTGCCCGAAACTGAATGTTTTGTAATTCTTGTAAGAGGTGCATGAGGAGCATAAACTTGTCCAACTTCTAGAGTTGTCAGAATATTCCAATTTGCTTTTCTCATTTGCAGTTAAATTAATGTAGACATAATTATAAGCATTTGTATAGTTCTTGTTTTTAGGACTGTAAACATTAAGTACAGGAGCTATAGTATCTATTAAGATTTTAATCTTATTTGAATAAACAGAATAAAACCTGTCTTTAATTAGAAACTGGTAGTAAATATACTGCCCTTCATACATGCTTACATCGGCATTATCAAAGCACCAGATATTTGTACCAGGCATGCAGCTGAGGAAGGTTTTTGAATTTTCCAAATCAGAATAGTTTTTGCCATAAAATAATCTTACTTTTTCCAAATTTATCTCTGTATATTTCACTCCGAACATCCCATTGCCATAACTAGAAGGAGAAGTATCTATAATTTTTGGCTTTGTCGTGTCTGTATAGAAAGTTATGTAAGAATAAAATTGAGAGCCATTATAAGTTATTGCCCTTACTGTCAAATTATTCTGCCCTTCTGCAAAACTTTTTGTCCCTGCATATTTGGAACAAGCAGTGCATAATTTACTGTAACCTCCTGTATTAATTTTGTATAATAAAACTGCAACTTTCTCACTTAAGCTTGCATTAAGCAGTATGTTCTTTGTATTATACATCTTGCCTTCAATTGGCGAGTAAATTGTTATAAATTGCCCAAGAACTTGAACAGTTGCCTGCAAGTTGCTTTCAGCAGCAGAAAGCAAGCCAGCTGAAATTAATATCGCAATTAATCCTACAGTTATTAAAACAAAGATAAACCTATTTGCAATTATTGTATTAATTTTTCCTGCATTGCTAGTTTTATCATTATTTTTATCAATTTTATTTTCTATCATCTTATTATTTACTATTAATTTTTAGTTTATAATTTTTATTAGCTTTATCTATCATCTTCTCTTTCTCCTGCTAACTCCGAGTATTTTTGCCTCTTCTTTTACTCCTCTTGCTATTTGTTTTCTTCTTGCCAATACCACTAATACAACCAAGACTATTAGCAAGATTAAAGTTAATCCTATTGTTATCATATAAACAGGCTTAACATTATCAAATAAATTAACAATTTTCTTCCCTAAACTTCCCACACTTGCAGTTTCTCCCACTGGTTTTTCATAATATTCTGTACTAGGAGTAATCTTTACTTTCAATTCAGTAGCAAGAGAAGCAGAAACAGTTCCTGTTTCTCCAAAACATTTTCCTAAAGCTTCAAATACAAAATTCTCTGCTTTTCCTATTTCTGCATCATCTGGAATAGTAATTAAAATTTTCATTTGTTTATCCACTAGAATATATCCAAGAGAAGAATTAGGATGAACAACATAAGCTACTTTTCCTGAAGGCAATGGTTCTGGTTTTGTCATTACTATTTCTGATTTATCCATAGCAAAATTTTCTAAAGAATTTGTTATTATTCCAGAAACTTCATAGCTTTTGTTTTCTGCAATAGGATTATAAGTTATCTGCCAGTCAGCTCCAGAATCCTTGCTAATAAGAACATGTGTTGGCCTGTCTCCCCTCAAATTAAAAAAATTCCATGCTATCTCAACTGTCTGCCCAGGCTTGGCATTTGCACTCATTTCTAATGGGGATGCTCCTAATGAACACGCTGCGCTAACAAAAGGGAAATATATTAGGATAATCAGGCTAATCAACATTGCCAATACAAATTTCTTTTCTATATTCATTTTTAGGTTTATCCTTTCTTCTGTTTAATTTTTTCTTTGCTATAAATTAAAAAAAATAAAAAAATAAAAATTTTTTAGTTTTAAGCTACCTTTAAGGTTATTCCTAAAGTATAGCCAGTCGCTTGTGTCCCACCTGGGATTGTAAGGTTGTGCCATAAGTTATGGATTCCTCCACCAGCACTTCCTGAACCTATTGTTACAGGTGTTGTTGAATAGCCTGTTGTCCATGGACCAGTTATTGATACATTACTAAACTTCAGATTTGTTGAAGCCAAAGTTCCTGCTCCACCTGTAAAGAGACTACTATTTGATTCTGTGGTAACAGAATAACCAGTATTTGCATCAATTGTAATTACTAGAGGGTTTTCAGTTGGTGCTTTAGATTCTCCTGGTTGCATATTCCCAAATGCCAATGAAGAGTTTGATACTGTTATAGATTTTACTCCTGTAACTGTTACAGATGCTGTTACTGCTTGCTGTGTTGCAGCATAAACTACTCCAACAATTCCCATTATTAGTAAAACACTTGCCAAAATCACTAAACTTGTTTTCATTTTGTATACCTCCTGTATAAATTTAATTTAAAGCCGGCTTTAAACGACTTATCATGATTTGTTTTCATTTTTCTTTTCCCAAGCTTTTAAGCCAATCTCCATACCCTTGGGGATTTTCCCTAAGCATTTTTTCAGCTTTATAAAAATCAAATTCTTTTTCTGGGTAATTTACTCCTTGTACTGCTGGATTGTCCTCCTCAAGCAAATATAATTTCTGACGTGCACATCCTGCTGTCCCTCCTGCTAAAACTAATAATGCTAATCCCGCAATAACTAAATTTCTTATTGTTCTCATTTTAATTTAACTTTATTATGTTTACTGATGCTCCTCCTTGTTGTAGTTGAGTTTGAGCTGGTTGTGAAGATGAACTTCCGCTAACCCCTACTCCTGAAGGAGCGGGATCTCCATCTTTAACTGCTGTAATTGTTATATCTGATAAATAATTTGTGTCTGCAGCCTGTCCGGGAGGAATTGAAAGCCAATAATACATACTATAATTCCCTTGCAATTTATTGTCTAAAATTAAACTATAATTGTTGGATAATGGAATTTTAGTTCCTCCAGATGTTTCTGCCCATTTCATATTTGTAATTGAAAATGAATTTGAAACAGTTGTAAAATTAGTTCCTTTCTGATATACATCTACATTTGCATTTGATTCAACAAGCAAACCATGAGAATTTAAGGCTGATGCCTCAATCCCAGGAGCTACTTCCCCAAAAGCAATCTCTCCACCTTCAAAAGTTATGGAGATTGATTCTGCCTGCTCTACAATAGTAATATTTACCTTCTCACTTTCTACTTGAGGAATAGGCAAGTTCGAATTAAAAATTCCAAAGAATTTATATAAGCCTAATGCTCCAGTTGCATTTACCTGCCATGTTAGGTTACAGGTATCATTTGCTTTCATATTCAAGCATGTCTGAGGTTGAGATGAGGTGGTGTAGAAAGGAGTTGCTCCTGTTGTAGTTGATATTATTCCTTTTCCAGGGCTTACTTGAATTGAGACATCATCATTATCACTATATTGCGCCCCATTTGTACAAGCTGTTGGATTAGATTGATAAATTACATTTCCTCTTATTGTATGTGTCCCAGCAACATTATCTAATCTAAATTGGTGAGTAACTGTTATAAAAGCCGGATCCGGATTATTGCAAATATAAGAATATGACATTCTCCATTGTGGGCTTACAGAATTATTCGTATAAAAAATGGCAACTCTATCTTGTGGCCAACAAAAAACAGTAGCATTTACTTCTATTGTATCATCTCCTACAAATTTAGTTCTATCTAAATCAGTAACTGTAATATTTTCTATTGATTCAAAATCTCCATAACAATTAGATGTGGACCCATCCAAACACCCATCAATAGTATGATAATTTAATGGTGGTTGATTTGGTTCAAATTCTCCAGCACATTTAATCATAGCACTTGTAGCAACACAAGGACTACTATTACAAGTAATTGCAGCAGGATCTAACAAACCACTAACATCCCCACAATCTCCACTCGAGATGCCTACACACCTCAAACCGACTGAAAAATCAAAAAATTGATTTTTAGTTACATCTTTAGAAGTTGTGATTAAGTAAGGTTCAAGATGTCTATTAAACGAATTAATTGCATATATAGAACCCTGTCTCGCAAGAGGGTCTTCTCCTACAATATTAGTATAAGATAATCTCATATAACCACAATTAGTGCAACCAACTGGATGCTCACCATTGATGTTTTCCCCCCAGCCAGTTCCCCAAGAATTTTTAATAATCCAATATTGTCCCGTATCATTATAACCAACCAAAACTAACTGATGGTCTCCACCTCCTGTATCACTTTCAGTAAATATTCCGCTTTGATAATTATTAAAAGCAGTATAACCGGCTCTTATAGTAACAGATAATGGTCCATAATACACTAAAGCTTGTTTCATAGCATCTCTTGTGCTAGCTATTCCCGGATAATTGGTTATTGTAAACTTTCTGCTCTGCCAATCTGAACACAATCCTGGTACTCCTCCGATATTACAAGGCCATTCTACATTACAATGATAGTTGCCACTAGGATAACTGTATGATTTACAACCAAGATAAGGAAAGCAAGCTTCATCAGCAATTCCTGTATTTTTAATATATGAAAGAGCATTACCATTCCATCCTCCATTACAATCTCCTCCACCACCACAAGAAACTAACTGCTGTTCAGATAAATCACGATTTAGGTTTGGATTATTACTATCAATATTAAGTTTTGCTTCAACTGCACCGACAGCAGAAAAAGCCCAGCAACTCCCACACTGTCCTTGATCTTTTACAGGAGTTGTCCAATCTCCGCCATTATAAGTTCTCCAGTCAAAAGATGTTGGAGGATTTCCTGCACCTAAACCTCCTGTTGGTGCCTGATTTAATTTATTTCCTGCTTGAATCTGATTTATAATATCCTGATTAATTACACTGGATTTTCCTAATTTTGTTTTTAATTCATTTTTTGGTTCAATCTGCACATCACTTTTCAAAGAATAATCCTTATTTTCTTGCATCATATCAATCATATTTTTCGTTCCAGATGCAGGTGCAGAACCTTTTGGAATGCATGCAGCATATTCCACAGAATATTTGCCTTGATTTTCAGTTTTTGTAATAGTATCATAACCTTTTTTCGCACAATAGGAATACTCTTTCCCTACTTTTCCTTTATAAAAATCCCATTCTTCAAACTCTTTTCCTGTTGCAGGAATACAAATTCCTTTTTCACTTCCATCAGAAGCTTTCTCGATTTTGTAATTATAGCCCATCTGCTTACAATAAGCAGCAGCCGGATTCGGCATTGCAGAAACACTTGCAACTAAAAAAACTCCTAAAACTAACATTAAAATTAATAAAAATTTCCCTTTCATTTTAAACTATCTCCTATCTTGCACTCATTTCTGTAATAAGCCCATTCCTCACATTCGCTTTCATCAGGAAATATGCAGACACCATACTGGCTGCCATCTGGATTATTTCTTATTTCATAACTATATCCTTTTTCTGTACAAGAAGTGGCTGCAGGATTTGGCATTCCAGTATTATTGTTTGAATTTCCCCCATTATCTTTATTTTTATTCAAGGAACTAATAATTAAAACAACAGTAAGAATCACAACCACCAAAACCAAGACAACTAAAAACCCAATTAACTTACCTTTCCTCATATTCTTACAACAAATTAAGCATATTTAAGTTTTATTATAGTAGAGGAGAATATAACATAAAACAAAGGATAATTATGCTACCAAAAGATTTTTAAACACCTGTTCATTTATTTAAACACATGTTCAAAGAATTAAACATACTAAAGTTGTTTTTTGAGGAACCCGCCAGAGAATTCAATGTCAGGGAGGTTGCAAGAATAATAAAAATTTCCCCTGCAACAGCAAGCAAGGAGTTGAAGAAACTCGCAGGCAGATATTTTCTAAAAGAAAGGCGGCAAAGGAACTTTAATTTATACAAGGCAGATTTGGACAGCGATAGTTACAGGGATTTGAAAGTATACTACAACTTAAGGAAAATAAGAGATTCTGGCCTGCTTGATGCCTTAAACAAATTTTATCTTAAACCAACGATAATCCTCTTCGGCTCTGTTGTATCTGGTTTGGATACAGAAACAAGCGATTTTGATTTGCTTCTTGTATCAGAAAAAACAAAAGACTTTCCCGAAATTAAAAAATTTGAGAGGAAGATAAATAGAAAACTGCAGCTTTTTGTTGTTCGGGATATCAAAGAGATAAAAAATAAAAATTTAATTAATAATATGATAAATGGATTAATTTTGCAGGGGAGAATAAAATGGATTTAGATGACTGCTTCAAAAAAGGGCTGATAAAAAGGACAGAGATAAATAGAGAACTAATAATATCGCTAACAGAAATGTCAAGAATAAAAGAAATGGCGACAAAGACAGCGCAAATTAACAGCTTAAATATCTCAGCTTATGTTTCTATGGCTTATGATTCATTAAGAGAAGTTTTAGAGGCAATTTGCATCTCAAATGGTTACAAGGTTTTATCCCATATTTGTATAGGAGAATTATTGAAAAGTTTATTAGAAGACTTTGATTACGATGAATTTGACAGAATAAGGTACATAAGAAACGGCATTAATTATTATGGAACAAAAGTTGAGCTTAGTCAAGGTAAAGAAGTAATTAATAAAATTTTTGCTATGAAAAAGGGTTTGCTTAGAAAATATTTGGGAAAATACTAAAATTATTTTCCCCTCTTTCTTCCTCTTCTTTCCCTAGAAAAAATCTCAATAAACTTGTCATCAACTTTTATTGCTTGAGGATAGCCTTTCTTGTATGATAATACACTTCTCCTTAATATATCCTCAATCTGTTCATGCAAATTAAGCATGTTCTTCTTAGCTCTTTTCTCCAGATTTTTCAGAACATCAGAATCCAAATAAACAGTAAGTTTATTCTTGTATTTATCTTTATTTTCATTCTTATTTTTACTTTTTTGATGCAAAATCCTGAAAGCATCATCAACTATACTTTCAGGCCATCCTTTATTAGTTAAGGCTTGCTTGATTTGATAATCATCAAAACCTCTTTTCCTGCATTCATTAATAAAATTTAGAAGTTTGTTCATTTTCCTGTATTCTCCAAAAGATGTTTAATTATAGAAGCAAACTTTTTTGCATTTCTGATAGACTCTTCTGCATGTGGAATATTCGCGTTGGCATTTACATTATAGGTAAATTTTCCTCTTTTTCCTTTTTCTATGTGGAAAATATTCAAAAGAACCTCGGCTTTTTCTGTCTCTTTTTCGTAAATATCCATTAAATGCTTGTCAAGTTGTCCAGAGTTAATAAGCTCCTTAAATTCCTCATAAGTTTTTCTATGCTCTTCAGGAGGTTCTGTTTTAATTCTTCTTGATAAAAGATACGCTTTTGCACTATAAAAAATAGAATAATAGCATTGGGATATAACATCATTAAAAAAGGTTTTTTCCTTAGGAATTTTGAGAAAATCTTTTAATTTATTATCTACAGAAATATCAAAATTTGTTTTTGCTAAAATTATCTCGTTTTCTGCTCTTTGAAGATAGAGATTAACCATTGAATCCATTTTCTATTGCCTCTTTTAAAAGTTCATAATAAATATATGCATTTTTAAGTGTAATGTGATTTTTAAATATCTCCTTTCCATAATTTTCTTCTTTACTAAGAAGCATTTCAATAAAATCTTTATTATTAAAAACATATAAATGAACCGGAGGATAAAAAAGAACTATCAAGTTTTCAACAAGTTTTTGAATGCCGATAGCTTTTTGGTTATCAGGAACAATAATAACTAAGTCTATATCTGAATTTTTTGTGGCGGTGCCTTTCGCATAACTACCGGTGATTAGTATAAGGCATTGAGAGACCTCCTTGATTGAGATTATTTTTTCATAATTTGGAATTTTTTGATTCATTGCCTCTTGTTCTTCAAGAAAAGATATTTGTGATATTGTTCTAGGAGTTAGTTGTAATGAAACAAGATTTGTATTGCCTATTTTCTCTAATTTTAAAATATTTTTCCCCACGAGTTCCTTTACTGCTTCATAAACTCTCTGATAAGAGTTCTTTTTAAGTTTCTTTTTTAGTTGGAGAATACTTGATTTTAAGAAAACATCTTTTCTAAACAAGTTGAGTATTTCAATTTGGTTTTTGGTGAGCATTGTATTATCTCATTTAAGGGATAATATTATCTCTTTTTTGGTATATTTAAACTTTTTGGTTCAGAAACTTTTTCTTTTTCTTCTTGCAACCACAACTACTGCACATTTTTCCTCCTCAATCTTCTCCTAATAAAGATAATTATATTTTTCCAAGTCCAACCCCATTTAACATACTTTTCTTCTTTTTTCATTTTCCATTTTTTTCCTCCTTTTCATTTTTTCTTTGGAGCAATATAAACTTTCTGAACCGCAAATGATTTATAGATTCCTTCTAAAATATCTGTTCCTGCATATCCTGCCAGTAAAGATAATCTGTAATCAAAATTAAAAATCAAGCCAGTAAATATACCTATTATCAAGGCAATTACAACAGTAATAACATAATAGCCCCAGAGAATTCTGCGCCTTAACGATAAAGCTTTCAATAAACCAATAAATCCTCTTGTTAATCCTCCTACTCCCCCAAGTAAAGCAGGCAATATCAGTTGATTTAAAGTATTTGCATCCATTTTCCTCTTTTATAAACTTATTTTTTTAAGTTTGGCTTATTTTTAAACTTTTATAATTCAAACTCACCTTTCTTTTTCTTTTCTAATTGCTCTATCTTCTCTTTTAGTCTATTTTTTGGTGATTTCTCTTTTCTTGATTCTTTTTCTTCTCTCGAATAATAAATATAAATTATTATCAATATAAGCAGCAAAATCCACAATAAGATTACTAACCACAACCACCAGTCAAATTCTGCTCTTAAATCAACACATTCAGGACAATTCCCGCCACAGTCTATTCCTGTCTCGTTATAATCCTGCTTTACATCATAACAATAGTCACAATAGCCAGTAAAGTTGCTTACAATTAAACCAATATTAACTTTCTTTATATTCTCAGCTTCAATTTCCTTTACCCTGCTCACTAATTTATTATTAGCTTTCTCATAAATCTCAATATAAGTCTCATTACACCATTCTGTTTTCTTAGCTTCAATTGGAATAGTTAAATTACAAACCTGCTTGAATTTAGTGCTATTATAGCATTTTTTCTCATCATCACACCATCTAAACTGTGTACCTTGAACTTTTGTCTTTCCTTTCAAAACATCATTCCAGCTGTAATCTGCCTCACAATCGCTCCATTCCTGGCAATTCACCCATTTAGGAGTACAAGAACATAATTTAGCCTGAGGATAATCTAAATTAGTTCCGCAATTATTCAAATCTTTGCAATTACTAGGAAGAATATATCCATTATCACAATAACTCCACTCACATTCCCAGTTTTCTGTACAATTAGAATCTACATACTGAATATCCCATATTACAGTTTTCCAGCTGTAACTGTCATTAGCTTCAACTTTTACTGCATTATAATTATCTCCCATAAAAGAGCTTGCTACACTATTCATTCCTGCATCTGCTTTCATCTTTACTCCATTAGCATACCAGTCTACTATTATTGGTATGTCCTCAATTAAACTTGATTCTTCAAAAGCAATAACAGAAAAGTTAACTTGCTGTCCTTTAGGAACTTTTAAGTGAAATACAGAAGGACTATATATTAAGTTCAGCATATTTACTTCACAATAATATTGTTCTGTTCTTGTAATGCTTGAATTTGTCTTGCATGCACAAGTCCTTGTCTGTTCTCCTAACAGACATATGCTCCAATTTCCACAATTCCATTCTGTACATGCTGATATTCCAGATATACATTCTCCATTTTCACAATAATAATATTCGCCTAAAGATGTGCAGTTCTGGCTGTTTGCCCACTTAAGACAGCTTCCTGATGATTGACAAATCTGCACATAATCTCCTGAACATTTTTTCTCTCCTAATGTATTGCATGTACTTGTACATCCGCCTCCTTCATTACCACAACTCCCACAATCAGCAGCACATGATGAGCAAGTTTCAGCACCATTGCAAGTTCCATCACCGCATGAAATAGGAGTAGGTGGTACGTAACCTGCTGGAAGAGTAACATCAAAACTTACATTAGTTATGTTCAAGTTTCCTATTGAATCATTTGCGAAAGCATAAATTATATTGTTACCATTTGTGAAATTATAAGGAATAACTCCTGTGTAAGTTAAATTTGCAGTTCCATTATACCACCAGACAGCTTGTGCATCTGAACTATTTGTTATATTTATCACTATGTTAGTTCCATTAGCATAAGTTGTATTTGTAGGAGAGTTTATAGTTAAATCAGGAGGAGTTGTGTCTATTGTAAAGTAAACTGTTCCTGAACTGCTATTCAAGTTGCCTGCTGTATCATTGCATGAGAAATAAATACTATGACTTGCTTCTGTTAATCCTGTTTTTGTATAATTGAAGTAAGTTGTAGTGAGTTTAGTCATAGTAATCCAGCTTTTTCCTCCATCTAATTTATATCCACACCAACTGCCATCCTCATTCAAGCTTACATTAAAGTCTAAGGTAGTAGAAGCATAAGTCTGGTTTAAAGGCGAGACAATTGTTATTATAGGAGGAATTAAATCTGCGTTTATATTAAATGTTACAGTTTCTGTATAGTTCTTATTTTCTGATGTATCATTGCAATAAGCTCTTAAAGTATAATCTCCATTTGCAATTGAGCTATTTGTTCCTGTAAAATCTTTATTTACAGCCAAAGCAGTTAAAGTCACATTAGAAACTCCAGAATTTAAGCTATACTCACAATAACCAGCTTCATTCAAAGTTATGTTTATATTAATGCTAGAAGTTGTATAGCTTGTATTTCCAGGCAAGTTAATTAAAACATTTGGGGCAGTTGTATCTTTAATGAAAGTAACCGAACTGCTGTTTTTATTTCCAGCTGTATCATTGCAATACAAAATCCAGGTATTGTCTCCTTCTGAACTTATAATTGTAGTAAAATTAATTCCCATAGTTACTGTACTTGAATTTGTACCATTACCTATAGAATGCCAGCAATATCCAGGATTAGTCTCTGTAAATGTATAATTTAAATCAGAAACATTTACAGCATATGTTATATTTGTAGGGTAAACTATGCTAATTATAGGAGCATTTACATCAGAATCATTTATAGTATAGCTTATTGTTGCTGAAACATTATAGTTATGAGCAGTCCCATTTCCCCATGAATGCCATTTATAATTATAAGTGCCATTTACCAAATCAATAGAAACATTATACACATCAGCAGTCATGTTACTTGAAGTATAATTTGTGTCATTAATTTCCAGCCATACTGTTCCATTTGTAGAAATTAAAGTAACATTAAACAAAGCTAAACCGCTCCCAACTAAACTTCTATTATTGTCCCAGTAATCTGAAAATACAGGATATTCTGTATCAAGAATAGAAATATTCAAATTTCTTGTCTCAGAATTATAATCATCACTATCACTATTGTTACATATTACAAACCAGTCATAATTGCCATCTGAAAAGTTAAGCTGGAAAGTCATGTTTGTATCTGCTGTTGGACTTGCTGTTGATGAATTCAATGAATCATCAATATACAAATTACAAGCAGAGGCTGTTCCTCCTGTATAATTATAAGTGAAAGTTACGTTGCTTGCAGATAAATTTGCATCATTTTCAGGCTCAATTAAACTTACATTTAAAGCAACAGGCTCGGGTCCTTTTATTTCTATATTTCTCCTTTCTGTTGTATTAGAATTTCCTGCATCATCATAAATTATAAAATAATAAGAATAATTGCCTGTGTATAGGATTGAACTATTTCCTGCATAAGAACTTGTCCCAGTAAAATTAATAGTATTATTTAACCAGCTTCCTGAGAAGTTATTTGAGAAAATTGCACCTGTTAAATTATTATTGTCAGAAACCAATATCTGGAAACTAACATTTGTATTATTATGAATTGGGGGGGATGAGGAATGCCCCAAAGTTGTATTGTCATAATCAGGATTAATATTATCTATCTGAACTGAAAATGTATTATACATTAAATTATTTGTAGGTGTTGCATTGTCATAGGCATAAAAGTTGATTAAATTCAATCCAGTTGCTGAACCTGATAATACAGCGCTTATGTTCCAAAAACTCCAATTTCCTGTTATAGCATTTCCTGATTCTAAAGCCATAGTTGCATTTTTTGCACTTCCATTAATTAATGTAGTGTCAGTAAAAACTCCTGTTGTATTCATTCCAGCTCCACTTCCATCTGTAACATTCAAATCTAAAGTTAATGCTTGAGTATCTCTAATTGAAGATTGAGTAGGAGGATAAACAACTATTTTAGTATCAATTGGAATTGTTCTGTCAATAACATAGTGCTTAATTTCAGTTGAAGTGTTGCATGCAGTTGCTGAACAAGGAACAATTCTTATATCATAGCCAGATGTATCGTTGCTAAATACTGCTGTATTCCAAGTGCAGTCATATTCTGAAGAAATAGTTAATGCCTCACAGCCTGTTATATTAGTCCATGTTACAGTTGCATTTGAATATTGCAGGGAAGCATAAACTGTATTCGAACTTGCGTTTCCATCAATTGTAACATTTCCATTTACTTTTGTATTATTAGGAGGAGCAAGAATATTTCCTGTTGCATATTCAATACTAGGAGAAGTTTCATAAACTTTAATATCCTGTATTGATGAGCAATTAATGCTGTTGCTTGAATCATTTGCACACCATTTATAAGAGAAATTCCCTGCCCACAACATCTGCTTAACCTTACTTATATTTGATGCCTGCAAATTTATATTTATCAGAGATTCATTTCTCCAAGGAAAATTGCCTCCTTTTATAGTGAAGTTTAAGTCTGCATTTGCAGTTGTGCTCCAAGACGAGCCTGAATTCGTACTAGTTAATAGCCTTCCATTAGCATAATAATTTCCAGATGACTGCCCTCTAACCCGATAAGTTGAAATTGATGAAGATGAAGGAGAGGATAAAACCAGGGCATAAGTTGTTCCAGAAACTAAGTTTGCTGGGGTTGTGAAATTCCCGCAGAATTTTGTTAATGTAGAAGTTATCGAGCTATTAGCAATTGTGAAATTAGCTAAATGATTTCTAGGTTGCCCTGTAGAATTTGTGTCATATATTGCAACAGTTACATTTTTCCTTTGTCCTGTATTATATTGCAATCTTATGCAGGCTTGATAAGCATAGACATTTTGTGAGAAAACAAACTGTTGCCCTCTTAATGTAGTAGAGCCGAAAGCATAATTACTATTCTCTCTTGTCTGGCTTTGATTCTGCGTATTAGTTATATCAAAATTATGTTGAATCCATGCATTATTTACCTTCACATTATCCTGAACTTGAGCTGAGAAGTTAATATACTGTCCTGCAACAGCATAACTCTGGTTTTTTGTTATATTAGAGAAAGTAGGGGGAGATGAAGGGCAGTAACTTCCTATTGCAGCTAAAATAATTCCGTCTGCACCATAAGTTGTTCCATTTCCTCCAGAAACATCATATATAGCAGAAGTATTAATAAAGATATTACAATAATACTGACTTATATTTCCACCCCCACCACCGTCACCAGCACCTCCTGCTCCACCAGAAGCATTAAATGTTCCATTTACATGCAAATCATAAGCTTCAAATAATTGATTAGCTCCAATTTGTCCACTTGAAATTCCACCGCCTCCATGACTATCTATTCCATTTGTAACATTTATTATTCCATTATGAGCATAAATATTTACAGCTACTCCTATTCCTGTTGCCCCTGAAGTTGCCAAGTTAGATAAATTTACATCTCCAGTTGAATTAATTGTAATATTTCCTCCAAGCCCGCCTATTACTGCCCCTGAACCTCCATAAGATTCTATAACAGAGAAATTCATATCACTGCCAGTTATATTTATTACACCTCCATCTCCTGCACCAGCTCCCCCGCTTCCTCCTCTGGCATAAATGCTACTTCCCATAACAGAAGAAGTTGCTTTAATAATAACAGAGCCTGCATCGCTTCCACCAGAAAATGTGCTGCCAGAACTATTAATATTTCCTAATAATGCAGAACCAGTTAAGATATTAACATCGCCTCCACCTCCTCCTTCTATTCCCCAAGAATTTATAGATGAAACATTTAATACTGCACTTGCATTTAAGAATACTGAATTTCCTGTTCCACCACCACTAGCACCCCCTTGCCCACCATAACTATTAATATTGTTTATAGTTATATTAGAAGTTGAATTAATTATTATCTTGCCTGCATCTCCTCCTGCTCCCTCTCCTGTCCCAACTCCACCAAATGCTTGCAAGTTATTTGCTGAAAAAAATGAAGAATTTACAGTTATATTTCCTCCAAGTCCTCCATTAGAACCTGACCCAGTTCCATTTCCACCATAACTTAAAATATCTGATGTAGAATTAAAATTTCCTGTGTTAATGTAGACTGTCCCGCCTTTTCCACCGCTTCCTGAACTAGTTGCCTTTCCTCCATGTGTTGTTATATTCCCATTAACATATACATTTGCAGAAGTTATTGTTATATTTCCTCCCCCGCCTGCTGTTCCAGTTGCATCTCTTCCAGTTGCATTTAGTAAGCCAGAAGAAGTTATATTAAAATTATTGTTTATATTCAAGGTAAGATTGTTTGTATTGCCTCCTGAATTTCCTGTGGATAAAGTTGCATTTAATATTAAACTTGTAAAATCACAAACACTTCCTGTACAATTATCATCACTCATCTGACAAGCAGTATTAATTACACAATCTGCTCCTTCACCGCAGGCGCAGGTTCCTGTACTGGCAGAAATAGCAAATGAAACTTTTTCAGTATTATTTATCATACCATTAGTATCATTGCACCAGAATTTAGCTTCATATTCGCTAACACCTATTGATGAATTTGTATAGTTGAAATTTGTTGTTGTAAATTTAGTCATAGTATAATTTGTAACCCAATTATCCAGACTTACTATACAATTGCTTCCTGCCTCATTAAGAGTTACATTAAATAGCATTGACGAATCAATGTAAGTTGCATTTCCAGGACTTACAATAGTTACTTTAGGAGGAGTTGTATCTATAGAAAACACTATTAATTTGGCATAATCCATATAAGCAGTATTTGTAGTACTTCCTGTATTTGCTGAAACTCCTAATGCACACACATATCCTGCACTGTTTATATAATCTGCTGTTACAGATGATATTTCATAATTTACATAATCTGAAGAACTATTAGTATGGGTTGCCAGAGAGCTTCCCCAGCTGCTTCCTGTATCATTCCAGACATATGAATAAAAAGAATAAGTATGTGAACCGGTACTAAAGCTGTCTCCGTGCCCCTTTAATGTGAAATTCAAAAAACGTACATCTTTTTCTGCATCTGAAATTTTCCAGCAAACTTTTATTCCTGCAGAAGTAGAAGCCCCGCCTGCTACACTTACATCTGATTGATTGTCATTTGCTATTTCAAGCAATTCTGCTGAAGTTAATGAAGTATTTGACTCACTAAAATTAATTGCAGCAGGAGGCCTGGCAGTATCGTAACCTTTTACACCATAAGTGCCTGTAGCATTTGGAATATAACTCACATTTGTTGTATTATAACTCACATTTATAGTTACATATCTCAAATGATTTTGGATAGCTCCACTTCCTCCTGTACTACCATTAACAAATATTAAAAAATAAACATACTTGTCTCCTGAAGCTGTTTGATTAATGTAATTTGAAATTGATGAATTAACATTAGCTGTTTGATTATGAAGAGTTGTATTTGCAGGATTTGTTATATTTACTAATCTTACCCAAGTCATGCTTGAGACATCCCCTATGTATATATCTAAATCATAATAATTTTGAGAACCAGTTGGAGGTCGTGATAAATTACTTTTAGCCATTATGGTTATATTATTTATGCTTGCTACTGCCTCTGATATATTAAATGCAATTTCATGTCCTAAACGGGCATTATCTGGATCAGGCGTAGCACCAATATACACAGACGTTAAATTATCAACTGAAATCGTATTTAATTCTGCTGCAGTATAAGCAGTTCCTGATGTTGTTACATCTGTCCAGTTGAATATGCTTAAGTTACCTAAATCCCCAATTTTCCATGCAGCTCCTCCTGTTACATTTGGAAGATAACTAACAAGACTAACAAGAGGATCTAACCACAAATCCTGATTAAACTCTCCTGAAATTTCAACACGATTAGAATCCAAATCAACACTATAGTTCTTGGCAATATCTGAAAAGTCAATGTTAATTCCTCCAGAAGTTAAAGAATTTCCACTAACTTCAACTCTTGGGTTACCTGAGATTTCAAAACCGATTTTCTCTGCTCCAAGCAAGGAAAAGTTGAATATTCCTAAAGCATATTTGTAAAATTGTTTGTTATCATAAATATGTGTATGAGGCAAAGTGTCATAAGAGCTTATATTACTTACATAGAATTTTTTCCCAGCTGAATAATAATATGGAGTTAATTTGATACTTGTATCCTGATAATTTATATATATCTTGTTTTCATAATCTGAATACATATCTACAGCTGTAGTAACAGGGACATAACTATCATTTACTAACAGGTTTTTCTGAGCTAAACTGTAAACTTTCTCTCTATTTCCATTTCCCAAATCATATATATCTGAAAAAGCTGTCCTTCCTATTATATTGTCTTTGCTCAAAACTTCAATTTCTACTGTCTCGCCTACATTGGCAATCCAGTCAACTTCATCTATTAAACTGTCGTTGTTATTGTCTACTAGAATATAATTCTCAGCAGAAACTTTTATATTCTCTGGCTTGGATTCTTCAACAAAAGTATAAGCATTAACATCAGTGTAAGGCAGTTCTGCCTGCAAGGTTATTTCTTTCTTTCCTTTTTCCAATCTAACTTCATTAGCTGTAGGAGCAGGAGTTTCATATTCTACCTTATATTCTGTTGCATTATCTTGGATATTTATCTCTTTTACACTGTCTGTCAAATTTTCCTCCACTGTTTCTACTGCTTTTCCTGTTATGGTGCTCCATATCTGCTTCAAAAATCTCAACAAGAAAGATTCTCTTTGTAAACTGATTTCTAAAGAAACCTGTCCTGTTATAGCTGCTTTATTAATTTCTATGTTTTCTGTCTTTACTTCAACCTCTTCACCATTAATAATTTTCTTTACGCTTATATTTTCTGCCTGGGATGGGATTTCTATAGTTAAATTACTAGGAATGTCAAGCTTAATTCTCTTCTCCCATTTTACAGGCTTTCCTAATCTTATCTGTTTTTTAGTCTCTAAACTCAAGTTAGCCTCAGAAACAAATATATTAAACAGATTGCTCTCTAAAGATGCGTTTTCTGTCTTGGCAATAATCTTGCTGGCTCTTACCCCAGTAAAATTTTCTTCAGGAGTTATTTTTGCTTCATCTCCTGAAATCTCTATGCTTATATTTTCAGGAACCAATGCAGAATATCCCAAGCTTAAATTACTAGAGAAATATTCAGACAAATTTAAAATATACCTGGAGTTTTTTGCTATTGTAATATCTGGAATATCTTTCAGCTGTATTATGCTTACATTAGTTATTTCTGTCACATTAGTAGCATTAACTTCTTTAACCAGCTCATAAACACCTATTTTTTTAGAAGCTTCTGCTATTAAAACACCATCATAATTAATCGCAACATCTAATTTTCCCTCTTCAGCTTTAAAATTTAATTTTTCTAAATCTGCAAATAAAGTTTCTACATCCTTTGTCAAATAGTCTTTTCCAAAACCCTGCTCTGATTCATAATAAGGGGTTGTTATTGTTAATTCCCCATTTTCAATTTTCAAATTTAAATCATCTAAAGAGAGATTTTTGTCTGGTGTTGCTACACTTCCTTGGACAATTGTAGCTGACTCGCCTGTACCTAGCTTATATTTAAATTCTTTTCCATAACAAACCTTTCCTTCTACTATTTTAGATTCTGCTACTACTCCCCCTGTTAATCCGTTAGATTCTGGTGGAGTTTCAGTTGGAGTTTCTGGCTCAGCAGGAGTTTCAGTTGGTGGATTTTCAGGTGGTGTAGGAGTTTCAGTAGGAGCTGTTTCATTTGGGGCAGTTGGAGGATTTTCTGGTGGAGTTGGGGCTGTTTCATTAGGAGTAGCTCCAGCAGTTTGGGTTCGATTTGTTTCATTTGGGGGTGTTTTCTGCTTTCCCTTTCCTGTACTGGTTGCATTTTCTTGAGGTTGTTGTGAAGTTGCATTTTTTTCTGTTTTTCCTCCTCCGCCCCCTCCCTCAACAATTCCTGCCTGATAAACTAAAATTTTAAAATAAACATTAGGATACCATCTTTTCTCTCCAATAGAACCATAACCTAAACCACTTCCTGTCAACCCAGAATCTTCAGCATAAAAATTTCCTTCTGTCTGGTTTATAGAAACTAACTCAGAAATAGGCACCTCTTTTGATTGCTCATTTAATTTAAAAGAGATAATAGAATTTGCAGGTACAAGCTCGCCATGCTTCATCTTTATCTTTAAATCTCCTGTAATAGTTTCATTAATTTTGTATATAGGAGAAGGCTCAAGAACAACTCTGCCTGTAGGATAAGGAACTCTTATAATAAGTAAGGTAACAATAATAAGAACAAGAGGAATAAATAACCATAGAAATTTATTTTTATTTTCAGGATTTACCTTACTTTTTCCAACATATTCTGTAATTACTTTTCCATCTTCTCTTTTGCTTTTATAAATATAAGGACCATAAAGATTACCCCCTCTTTTTATATACTTTTTATAAGCCATTCTGCCTCTTTTTACCTTACAAAACTATAAAAATTTAAAGAAAATGAGGTATTTAAACTTTTTTGCACTACAAAAAACATATAGAATTTTGTTAAATTTTGGTTTTCAAAAATCTTAGTGGCAGTATAAATCCGGCCCCAAGAAGATTGACTGCAATATCCCAGAAACTGAAACTTCTAAAAGGAACAGTAAATTGCAAGGCTTCCATCAGGAAGCCGTAAATTACTGCAAGGAAAAAGGCAATTTTGAAATTTTTTGTGGCTCCATAAATAAGGAATGAGAGCAAGAGGTAAGCAAAAAAATGCTTAACTTTGTCCATAAAGCTTGGCTCTCCTGGGATAATAAGGGGAATTATGGAGTAATAAAGAATTATAGCTAAAACTTCAATTGCAAATAAAAGATAAATTACAGATTTGCCTCTTTTGCTAATCACCATTTTACCATATAATTTATAAGCGGGCCTTTTTAAAGATTTATATGATTTCTACTATAATTTTCCTTTCTCTTGGCCCATCTAATTCTACTAATCCTATTCTCTGCCATTTTCCTAACTTCAATTTGCCATTCTCTAAGGGAATTAGTTGCGAATTTCCTAATAAACAAGCCTTAATATGTGAATCAGCATTTCCTTCTTCACAGTCATGCTTCCATTTTCCCTGAGGAATTTCCTTTTTTAAATAAGCCAGCAAATCCTCACATATATCTTTATCAGAAACCTCATTTATTATTATAGCAGAGGTAGTATGAAGACAATAAACCATGGCAATTCTTGGTTTCTTATTGCAAACAATTTTCTTTTCTTTCTCTAATAGTGCGTTTACTGCCTTTTCAACTTCTTCAGTAATATCTACAATTTCCTCTCTTTTAGTTGTCTTAACAAAAAAATCCATAAGCTTTTTAACCTGCTTTCCTTATATAAAGATTATGAAAGATAAATCCAAAAAAATCAACTTAGTATGTGAAAGAAGGCTGGAGAAATATTTTTCGATAACAGAAAAAGCTCTAAATGAAGCTAAGAAAAATATAAATATCAAGAAAAAAGAGGAAGCTAGCAAGATACTAGAAATGGTTTCCTGCTATTTATCAGATGCAAAATACTTCAGGCAACAGGGGCATTATGTAAATGCTTTTGCTTGTATAAATTATGCACATGGCTGGCTTGATTCAGGAGCAAGATTAGGAATTTTTAATGTCAAAGATAAAAAGTTATTTGTGATTAAGTAGGATTTGAAGGTAAAATATGTTCTCTAAAGTATTCTCTAAATGTAATTAGAGAAACCCTAGATGTCCTGCTTCTTATAACTTTTAACTTTATCTCTCTTGTTGTTTTTTGTCCATCAACAACCGACTCTAAAGAAGTATAAGGAGCCTCATTTCTAAGAGTTACTTTTACGAAATAATTTCCTACTGGTGCATTATCCTGCAATAATCTAAAACAAACTATATTGCCAGAATGTTTTATATCCTCGGCTCTCCATCCTTTAAAATCCCTCACAAAAAATTCTTCTTTTTCTAAATAGTCTCTTAGTTGTTGAGTATAATACTCAGTAGAATTATATTTCTTACTGACCATATTCACAAACAGGAAACCAGTTATTTAACCATTTATATAATCCAAAATATATTTAAAGCAGGCTAATTTTGTATAAAAAGAACAGAAAAGAGGCGAACATGGAAAAAAAGGTGCTAGTCTTAAGTCTTGGAGGAAGTTTAATAATTCCTGAAAATGTAGATATAGCTTTTTTAGAAAATTTTAAGCAGATAATTAACAAGCATGAAAATAAGTATAAATTTATAATTGTAACAGGAGGAGGAAGTATAGCAAGAAAATATATTTCCGCTTTAAAAGCAGCAGGAAAACCAGAATTCCTGCAATCTATGGCAGGAATAGGGACGACAAGAATGAATGCAAGATTTCTTACTTACTTATTTGGCAAGGATGCAAACGAAGGAATTCCTCATGATATGAAGCAGGTTGCAGGACTATTAAGAAAAAACAATCCTGTTTTTTGTGGTGCATTAAGATATCATCCAAAAGAAACTTCAGACGCAACAGCAGCCAAATTAGCCAATTATTTCAAAACAGAATTTATCAATTTAACATTAGTTTCAGGCCTCTACACAAAAAATCCTTTAAAATTTAAGGATGCAAAATTTATTCCTGAAATATCTTGGCAAGAATTCTTAAAAATGCTCCCAAGGAAGTTCGAGCCAGGACAGCATTTTGTATTAGACCAGACAGCTGCAAAAATCATCAAAAATAATAGAATTAAAACCTACATTTTAGGAAAAGAACTGAAAAACCTGGATAATTTCCTGTCAGGAAGGAAATTTAAAGGCACGATTATTGAAGGTTGATTATCTTCTCACTTTTCTTAAACTTGAACCAGGAGAGCGATTGTTTCTTGCTCTCTCAAGTTCCCTCTGAGCAGAAGATATATCTAAAGTAAATACTCTTTCTCTTGGAGGGTATAATTTTCCATTGCAATAATCATCAACAAATTCATAAAAATCTTGCATCTTATTTAATTGTGATAGAACGTTTATTCTATTTCCATTTAAATACTTTCTTGGAGAGGCATTATCAAAATCAAGATATGCCCTGCCTCCTTCATAAGTCAAGGGAGTTCTTAAAGTAAAAGTTTGGAGAGGAAAAGGTTTTCTCGAAGCATATAATGTGGCTGTAAGTCTTGATCTATCCCCACATCTTACAATTTCTGCCTTTTCTCCTAAATCTACAATTACAACTGCCTTTATATGCCTGTTTCTTGGATCTGATTTTGCCATTTTACAGCTGGATGAAAAATAAATTTAACTAAAAAGCCAACATTTTTAAGATTTAAAAACCTTTCTTTTGCATGGAACAGGGAATAGTCCAAGGAAAAGATATCTCTTTTAACAGAAAAGTTTTGGAAAGCAAGAAAACAGAAATGCTTATCTTGAGTCATACAGACAAGAAAGACAGGTTAAAGCAGAGGGATTCTGGCTTAAACCAGGTTTTATGCCGAATAGCTAAGGATAACAATATAACCTTAACAATAGATTTGAAAGAACTAACAGAAGAAAAAGATAAAAAAGAGAGAGGCAAAATCCTCGCGAGGATTTTGCAGAATATTAAGTTAATTAAAAAATTCAAAAACAAATTTAAACTATTAAATCCCTGGAATAGAAGCCAGGCTTTTTCTTTCTTGCTCAGTTTAGGATTGCCTACAAATATGGCAAAAGAAGCCTTAGAATAAAATGGTTAAATTAATTTTAGTTGATAAAAATGATAAAAAAATAGGAGAAGACGAAAAATTAAAAGCCCATAAAGAAGGAAAACTTCACAGAGCATTTTCCATTATTATAATTAATTCTAGGAACCATATTTTACTTCAAAAAAGAGCTAAATGCAAATATCACTGCCCCGGTTTATGGTCAAATACAGCATGCAGCCATCCTTTATCAGGTGAAAAAATAGAAGGGGCAGCAGGAAGAAGGCTGAAAGAGGAAATGGGGATTTCATGCAGGATTAAAAAAATAGGCAAATTTCATTATAAGGAAAAATTTTCAAATGGGCTGACTGAAAATGAAATTGATTATGTTTTTCTAGGAAGAAGTAATAAAAAGCCGAGAATAAACAAAAAAGAGGTTTCAGATTACAAATGGATTCCAATATCAAAAATAAAAAAAGAAATAAACAAAAAGCCAGGAATTTACACTTACTGGTTTAAGCTTATAATCAAGAAATATTTCTCAAAGATTAATAGAAAATAATCCCGGCATAACCCCTTTACTGCTTATCTTTATGATACAAATCTAAAATAATTATCTTGTTTTCATTTACAAGATAAGAATAAGATAATCTAAATGGACCAATATAAACCTCTCTTGTACCTTTTCTGCCAAACTTCATCGGCTTACCAATTTCCGGATTAGTTATAATTTTTGCAACTGCTTTTTCTAGTCTTTCTTTAATGCTCTTATCTAATTTCTGAAAAATTCTTTTGAATTCTGGGTCATACTCCGCAATCACCATTTTTTAAGTTCTTTCAAGAAATCTTTTGCGTCCATACTAACAAATTCACCTTTTTCATATCTCTTCCAAGCTTCTTCTGTCCTTTTAGCAAATTCCAAATCTTCTTCTAAATTTTTATCAAAATCTTTCATTTTCTTCAAAATAATTTGTCCATTATTTTTAATAACAACTAGCTTATCTCCTTCTTTCAAATCTCCCCTCATGTCTTGTGGAATTACTATCTGCCCTTTAGAGCTTATTTTAGTTATGCTTATATTTGCCATTTTAACTCTTGGTAAGATTAGTCTTACTTGGTATTTAAACCTTTCTACTGGAAGATTATTCCAGCATACCCTACAACATTACTATAATCTCCTGAGACATCTCCTGATGTATAATATTCCACCAGTTTAGCTTTCCACCCCATAATTTTTGCCAGCTCAGTTACAATAGTAATCCCATACAAGCCGCAAACAGTTGATTTTGAAGCTTTCTCATATACAGACTTATAATCTAAACTTAAAATAGAATCAATTATACCTTTATCCAGCAAATACAAACTCTCCTTAATATTATAATTGAAAGGCATAAATCCATAATTTAATCCATAGTGTGTAAAATCGCTGCTAACTAAAATACAAACATCATCATTTAAAAACTTGGATAAAATATAAGCAACTCTCCCGCAAGCAGCATCTGTTAAATCCTTTAATATTATAGGCACAATATCAAATTGTTTCTGGGACAATTGTAAAAAAGGTAAAATAACCTCAATACTATGCTCTTCTGCATGTGCATTTTCATTTATATCAGCATATCCTAATAATTTCAATTTTCCTAAAATTTCCCTGCCCAACTTAACATTATTTTTCACAATTCCTAAACTAGTAGAAAAATCCTGGAATGAAAAAGAAATCCCGCTTCCTAATCCAGAATGATTTACCCCTAAAATGATAAAAGTTTTCTTTTCTCCTATTTTTCCCAGAACCTCGCCAGCTAATTTTCCAGAATAAGTATATCCGGCATGGGGCACAATACAAGCTTTAATCTCATCTTTCTTTCCTTTTCCTAAAAATTTCCTGACTTCGTCAATCAAATCCCCTTTATTTTCAGGATAAAAACTTCCGGATACAACAGCCTTTCTCATAACTAAGTGAGTGTAAAGATTAATTTAAATTTATCTGTTCACTTCTCTTTTTTCCGTTCTTCCTACTAAATAATCTATAGAAACTTCATAAAAATTAGCTAACTGAACTAGAGCAGTAATATTAGGCAAACATCTGCCTTCCTCCCAACCAACATAAGCATGAATACCAACTCCGGCGCCGCTCGCCACTTTTGACATGCTAAGTTCTCTCTCGCCCCTTAATCTTCTAAGATTTCTTGAGACTACCCCAGGAAGATGGGTATCTGTTCTATGAAAACTACCCCACTGACGAACCATAATAAATTTCAAATAATACTCTTTAAATTAATTTCTATACTGAAGGATATAAATAATAACTTAATCAAACCTCCTCCAAATCTTTTTAAACTTACTCGTTCTTAATCAAACATGAAAGAGGACATAAATAAAGTTATAGAAACTCTTAACCCTGATGAAAGAACTATTCTTCCTTATTTAAAATTAGGAAGCTTGAAAAAGATTTCAGAAAAATCAGGTTTAGATGAAACAAAAATTATGAGGGCCTTGCAATTTTTAAGCAACAAGCAGATAGTTAAATTAAAAACAGAAGAGGGGAAAATAGCAGATTTAGGAGATAATGGAGTAGTCTATTTGAAAAACGGGCTTCCAGAAAGAAGGCTTCTTAACTTATTAGCAGAAAAAAACATAATTAACTTAGAAGATGCAAAAAAGGAAAGCAGATTAAGTGAAAATGAATTTAAGGCTGCATTAGGTGCATTAAAGAATAAAGCAATGATTTCTCTGGAAAAAGGAAAAATTAAGCTTGAGGCAAGAAAAGAAGAGATAATCAAAAAAAGTTTTGAAGAGCAATTAATTGAGAATTTGCCTTTGAATCTAGAAGATTTGAAACCAGAACAAAAACTTGCTTTTGATAACTTAAAAAGCAGGAAAGATATTGTCAGGCTCGAGAATAAAAAAGAAGTTGAAATTGAATTAACAAAACTTGGGGAAGAAATAACAAAAGAGGATTTAAGCAAGTTAAAAGATATGATTGAAACTTTAACTCCTGAAATGTTAAGGGATGAGACATGGAAAAACAAGAAATTAAGAAGATATGATATTACAAGTAATGTGCCTGCAATTTCAGGAGGAAAAAGGCATTTTGTAAATCAAGCCAAGGATTATGCCAGAAAAATCTGGACAGAACTAGGATTTAAGGAGATGTCTTCTACTTTAACACAAACAGGATTTTGGAATTTTGATGCATTATTCACAGCTCAGGATCATCCTGTCAGGGAAATTCAAGATACTTTCTACATAAAAGCAGGAAAAGGGAAACTGCCTGATAAGAGAATTGTAGAATCAATAAAAAAAGCTCATGAACAGGGAATAGGAGGAAGCAAAGGATGGCAATATAAATGGAGTGAAGATGAAGCTGCTAGGATTATTTTAAGGACACATACAACAGCTTTGTCAGCTCACACCTTATCCTCATTAAAAGATTTAAAAAACAAAACTGGAAAATTTTTTGCAATAGGCAAATGTTTTAGAAATGAAACTTTAGATTGGAGCCATGGTTTTGAATTCAATCAGACAGAAGGAATAGTTGTTGACAAGCAGGCAAATTTCAGGCATCTTTTAGGTTATCTAAAAGAATTTTTTAAGAAAATGGGTTTTGAAAATATAAGATTTGTCCCAGCTTATTTTCCATATACTGAACCTTCAGTAGAAATTCATTTTTGGAATAAAGAAAAAAAAGTCTGGCTTGAGTTGGGGGGCGCAGGAATTTTCCGTCCAGAAGTGGTTATTCCTCTGCTAGGAGAATATATTCCTGTTTTAGCATGGGGCCCTGGATTTGACAGAATCATAATGGATTACTATGATATTAAGGACTTGAGAGATATGTATAAAAATGATTTAAATCAGCTGAGAAAAATGAGGTTTTGGGTAAAATGAAAGAATCACAAGATAAAGTAAAAAAATTTAATGAAGAAAGAAACTGGGGAAAAGTCTGGGAATTAAAAGACCTACTATTAAATATGAATGAGGAAATTGGAGAATTTTGGCACATAATTAAATGGATTGATGAAGAAAAGCAGAAAAAATTAATAGAAGAAAATAAAAGTGAGGTAGGGAATTTTGTAGGTGATATGTCTTATTTATTATTAAAAATAGCTGCAATTTGCGGAGTAAACTCAGAGGAGGAATTAAATAAGGTTTTAGAGGAATATGAAAAAAGATTTCCAATAGATAAAGTGAAAAAGTTTAAGCATGGAAATGTAAAAGCAGGAGGAATTGATAATAAGTAAAATGAATACAAAAGAATATCAGGAATTATGCAAAAAAACAGCAAAGAAATTTGATAATAAAGATTTGGAAATTTCTACTTGGGGTTTAGGAATAGCAGGAGAAGCTGGCGATGTTGCTTCTTGTATTAAAAAAACATTTGCACATGGGAATAAAGAGGCAGAATCAGGAATAAAAGAAAATTTAGGAGATGCTTTCTGGTATGCTGCAATGATTTGTGATTTTTTTGGCTGGGATATGGAAGAAGTTTTAGAGGAGAATATCGAAAAATTAAAGAAAAGATATCCTCAGGGATTTAGTTTAGAGGACGCACAAAGAAATGGTAAAAGAGAAGACTGGAATGAAAAATAAAAAATGGCAATTGTAAAATTTAACAGGAAAGAATTTGAGAAATACTGCAAGATAACAAAAGAGATAGAAGAAAAAATAAGTTTATTTGGAACTCCTTTGGAATCTATAAACAAGGAAGAAATAGAACTTGAAATTTTTCCGAACAGGCCTGATTTATACTCATTGCAGGGATATTTAAGAAATTTCCTTGCATTTTTAGGCAAAAAACCAGGATTAAAAGAATATAAAGTCAACAAGCCGGAGAAAAATTATGAAGTTAAAATTGATTCTTCTGTAAAAGATGTAAGGCCTTATACAGCCTGTGCGATAGTAAAGGGCTTGAAATTTCATGATGAAAAAATAAAAGAAATAATAGATATTCAAGAGAAAATCCACTCAACATTAGGCAGAAACAGGAAAAAGATTGCAATAGGAATATATCCATTAGAAGCAATTAGTCTACCTATAAAATTTGAGGCAAGAAAGCCAGAAGATATCAAATTTATTCCTTTGGAATCAGACAGGGAAATGACTGGTTTACAAATTCTCCAGCAGCATCCAACAGGAAGAGATTATGCTCATTTACTAGCTAACAAGGAAAAATTCCCTGTTTTTGTAGATGCTAAAAATGAAATATTAAGCATGCCTCCAATAATTAACAGCAATAAAACAGGTAAAATAAGCAAAAATACAACCTCTGTTTTCATTGAATGTTCTGGATTTGATTTTTCAATTTTAAAAAAAGCATTGAACATATTAGTCTGCATGTTAGCAGATATTGGAGGAAAAATATATCAGATGAAACTAAATTACAGCAAGCCGGAGATAACTCCTGACTTAACTCCAGAAAAAATGAAAATCAATATTGAAAATATAAACAAATTACTCGGCTTAGAATTAAAAGAAAATGATGTAAAAAAACTTCTTGAGCGAATGGGTTATAATTATTCCAAGCAAGAAGTAGAAATCCCTGCATATAGAACAGATATTATGCATGAAGTTGATATTGCAGAAGATATAGCAATTGCTTATGGTTATGATAAATTTATTCCAGAGATTCCTGAGATTTCTACTATAGGAGAAATAGACAGAAAGGAAATTTTACAGAAAAAAATTTCTGAAGTTTTAACAGGTTTAGGATTATTAGAACTTTCAACTTACCACTTACTAACACAGGAGGAAGGAAAAACAGAAATTGAAGTAGAAAACAGCAAAACAGATTATAAGTTTTTAAGAAAAGATTTAATGCCTTCAATATTAAAAGTTTTAGGAGAAAATATAGATAATGAATACCCTCAGAAAATATTTGAGATAGGAGATTGCTTTAATAAAGATGAAAGCCAGGAAACAGGAACCTCAAAATTGCATAGAACGAAAAGCAATTTTGATGGTGTCCAGAATTTACCTGAAATGGGAAATTCTGGCATTAACGAAACTAATAAATTAGCAATTGCTTTGACTCCAGGCAATTTCACAGAATTAAAACAAATTCTGGATTACTTGGCAAGAATGCTGAACCTAGGATTCAGTATTGAAGAAACAGAAAAATCAGGATTTATAGAAGGAAGAGTAGGCAAGATAATTTTTAACAAAAAGGATTCTGGCTTGTTAGGAGAAATTCATCCTTCTTTACTTAAATCATGGCATCTGAAGATGCCATTGGTTTACTTAGAATTAGATTTAAGCGAGATTTTTGAGAAATTATGCTGATAATCCAAGTCTTGCAAAATCTCCAGCTTGTTTTGGTTTTCTGACACCTATTCTAGATAAACAACCTTTTAAATTTGGAACAGACAAACGAAACCCATTTTTAACAGAAAAATTCTGCACAGGAAAAAATTCTTCTTTAGGGATATCTACACCATATTCCGCACTGCGTATATATCTCCCTCTTTCCTGAAGCAAAAACAAATCAATATAATCAGTTCTACTTCTTAGCATTCTGACAAGCCCTTCCCCCTTTAATAAAATTCTGAGGCGTGTTTGGGCCTTATTTAAAGCTCTTCTTGGGTCAGTTTCTGACACAACATAGAGATGATGAAATGGGGAGATATGTAATGAAGGGAAACCTTCACGTGTTACTAATTCATATCCTCTTGAAGAGCAATACTCATAAAAATCTCCTAAGTTTCTGTCAAAAAGAGCCAAATCAAAATCAGAATGATTTCTATAAAAATTGCCGACAGTGAGCGCTACGGCTACTCCACCAACCAGATAAACATCCATGCCTGCCCCGCAAACAAACTCTCCTAATGTTTCAATTTCTCTGTTAAGTTGTTGACTGGCTCTTTCATCAAGAAATTTTTTTCTTGGGCTTATTAAAAATTTCATATAAAAAAACATTATATAATCTTTATAAAATTATCCTAAATACCCCTTCTCTTTTCTCTCGGATTTTTTATCAAAAGAATCTTCCATAAATTTAAGCAAGCTGCCGAAATCTTTCTTAACCTGCTGCCATCCCTTGAAAAGTTTGTTTATAAATTCAGCTTCCTTATTTTCATCATGTTCATTATCCAATCTTAAAGATAGTATCTCATATTTTCCTAATTTGGAGTATAAACCTTCTACGAGTTTTTTGTCAATGTTATCCATATTCTTCATTAAAGCCAAAAAAAGCATAGGCGATGAACTAGGATTCATAAACATCTCAATAAATCTCAGATAAGCAGAATTTTTTTCTATCATGGCTCTTCTTATTTCTCTGGCTAAAGTTTCTGTTTCCCTTTCCTGCAATTTTTCAATTTCAAAATCTTCATTCATCTCCTGAAAGCCAGGAAGATTATATTTCTCTTTTAATTTTTCATATTCTTTTTTTAATTCTTTCAATCCAAAACAACATTCTTCAGACATGTCTCTTTCTTATTAAATAGAATTTATAAATCTATGGCAGCTATGTACAAATCCTTAGAGCCATTTATAAAATTCTTCTATAAAAATCTTGCTTAACCTCTTCTGTACAAAGCAGAAATCTCTTCACTAGATAAAGCCTTATTGTAAATCCTTACCTCATCTATTGTTCCATTAAAATGATTATTTAAAACCCCCCCATTAACAAAACCAATCCTAAGTGTTGCACTGTTTGGTGCTAAAGAGACAGTTTGTGGCTGGCTTTTATCTAATGAACCATTAATGTACAAACTCATAAGGCTCCCATTTGCTACTGCTGCTATATGTTTCCAATTATTGCCTAATGCAACATTACTATCTATATTATTATAACTAGCTACCTCGTTTCCTATTACAAAAATAACTCTTGTGTCCTCTAGGCACCCAAGTCTATAGTTAGCATATCTCCAGTCAGTAGATGTAGCCTTTGTTGCTATATCATTAACAGCAGCATGTAAGCTATCTGCCTTAACCCAGGCCGTAATTGTAATTTCATTGATTATGCCTAAAGAATTTGAATTAGGAACTTCAACGTAATCGCTACTACCATTAAATTTTAAGGCTTTTCCTATTTTCCCGCCAACAAAAACAGCTCCATGATTTGTACCATTATTAATTCCAGTATCATCTAAAACATTATTTTCAAACTTGTAATATGCTACTAAATTGGTTGTTAAATCAAAATTACTACAATTAGTAACATTTAAAGTACAATTATCATAGCAAGACAAAATTCCAGTATCATAACCTAAACTTACACAGGTTGCTCCTCCTAACTTAATTCCTTCACAATCTTCTCCCAAGTCTATACTGCCATCACCACATCCTTGCGATGGTGGTTCTTGAGGTTGTTGTTCAGAACTATAAATTCCAATAATCTCTTTAGAATCTGCAATCCTGCAAATTTTCTCTTCTCCGTTATGAGAAACAATTCCTGCGATATCAACTCTTTTTATATAAGAAACATTTCCTACATCATCAAAAGAAAATATCCTCGTTTCTAATTCCACCATACCAGGAGATTTATCTCTCAATACACTTTCACTGGAATTAATTATTTTGAATCTTATGCCAGACAAATTCCCTGCTCCAGGATTTCTTTTAATATTAACATAGAATATATCAGAAGAAGTATTTATCTGGGCTTTTTCTATTTTCAAATCCAAAGTTAAGCAGGAAGTTTCAATTCCCGATGCAGATTTTTTTAAAAATCCTCTTAACAAAAACCAGAATATAAGTATGGCTAAAATTGCAATTAGAATTAATAATATTGTAGCAACTACAGAACTTATACCTCTTTTATTCATGTCCATAAATTGAAACCACACTTTTTAAAGTGTGGCGTTTTTTGTTTGTGGTTTAATTTTGGATCATCCTAAAAACAAGGGGCTTTACAAACCACACCCTTTAGGGTGTGGTGCCCCATTGTTTTTTTGATTTTAAAATAAGATAAATAGAATTTATAAAATTAAGCCTCTGGGGAGAATTGAACTCCCGACCCTTTCCTAGCGAGGACACCAAAAGTTTCCTTCGCTTAATCTTCCTTTAAGCATCTTACCAAGGAAATGCTCTACCACTGAGCCACAGAGGCGCGACATCTTTATTAATAAAAATAGAAAGTATAAAAACTTATCCAGAAGAAGTCAGGTTTTCAGGATGCGGAAGCCAATCCAACTTTACAACATAACCAACCAAATTCCCCCCATTCTTAAAAACCTGCCCTATCCAAGAAAAATATAATCTTCCTAATTCCATTCTCGCATCAGGATTTCTTAAAGCTAACTTATTCTCCCCTACGATAAAAAAAGCCCCTAACAAAAGAAAAATAATAAAAAGTAAAGCTATCTTCATTTTCCAGTTGAATTTCCCACCCAATCCATTTTAACTGCACTTCCGCTTATTGTTTTTACATTAGTAAAAACCTGTCCAAGCCATGAAAAATAAAGTTTTCCTGCAGACATAATCCCATCAAAAGTTTTTAGATTTACTTTATTTTTCTCTGTCACCCCGCTTATGGTAACGTAAAAGAATAGTAAAAGAAAAATTATCACAACCACATAAATTTTTGTCTTTAGATGCTCCATTTTTCTGTATCGAAGAAGCAATAATAATACAACCACCAAACCTATTACAATTAACCAATTCACCATTTTCTATTATGTCAGAAATCAAAGATTTCTGAGCATCCTAAAAACAAATGTTTGTCACTTGTTTTTCTGATTTTTGTATTTAGAGAAGGAAACAGCAATTTAAATATTTAACTAACAAAAACTTTTTGCTAAAATCAAAGTTTTTAGTAAGCTTTTTAACCTAAAGAAATCTAATTTTTATATAGCCCCATAGTATAGTGGTCAAGTATTCGGCCCTCTGGCTTCATTCTTTTGGTAAAAGAATCAAAACCAAAGAATAAGAAGAAAGGCTGAGACCCAGGTTCAAATCCTGGTGGGGCTATTAATCTAATAAATCAGAGGTGAATTCTTACAATATTATAAAATGAATGAACAAACAAGAAGATTCATAGAAGCACATATAGGAAGAATAATTGATAGGGGTATATTTGATGAAAGATTAATTGCAGAATTTAGATTTGATAAGAGAAGAACTGAGTATCCGGATGAATGCCCTTGTTATCAGCAAAATAAACCATGCCATAACGGAACAGAGGTAAATTGCCTTCTATGCTATTGTCACAAATATGAAAATTCAACTCCAGAAGGAGGATGCGGATTGCCTGAAGAGGGGACAGGCGAATGGTATTATCACCCAAACCTTCCAGCAGGAAGGATTTGGGATTGCTCTAAATGCAATTATCCTAATAAAGAAGAGATAGTAGTAAAATGTTTAGAGGGGTTTTTCAATTCAAATGAACATTCTGCAGAATCATTAAGAAAATATTTAAAAGCACTTTATGGCTTAGATGGACAGCCCTCGTAGTATAGAAGCCAAGTACTCGGCCTTCTCGATGAAAACAGGGCGAGGTTCCTCACACCTCCTGCGACCAATAAAAAGGCTGAAACCTGGGTGCGAATCCCAGCGAGGGCATTTTTTTATCTTCCCATAACCAAAATATGCATTTTGGATAGTACCCGCATTAAGTTTTTAAAAGTGCAATAATTAGAAGTAATATGAGATTTTTTAAAAGATTTTATGACATTTCTTATTTTAACACATGGGTGGAAAAGCTTCCTTTGGACAAAGTATACATTAGACAGAAAGTTGATTTAATTCGTTCTTTGAAATCATCAGGGAGGCTGCTTGAAATAGGATGTGGCAATGGTGAACTTCTGAAAAGCCTGAAAAAATTTTATTCTGTATCTGGAGTTGATATCTCCCACTCAGCAATAACTGAAACCTCAAAACATATAAACAAGAAGCATCTCAAAGTGATGGATATAGAGAAGAAAAACATTTCAGGAAAGTATGATATTATACTTGCATTTGATTTGTTGGAGCACTTGAGAAATCCTAGAAAAGCAATAAAAAAAATTAAAAGAACCCTAAATAAAGATGGTATCTTTATTTTTTCTGTTCCAAATAAATATGGCTTGTACGGAAGACTTGCCACCGGATTTTTTAATTTTGTTGACAAGACACATATCTCGACTTATGAAAGGAGCAGGTGGATTGGGCTAATGGAAAAAGAAGGATTTAAGCTGGATGTACGCAATCAAAGCATGTTTGGCATAATTAAATCAGGCATAGGTAAGTTTATATCGTTTAATCTTTTTGTTATAGCAAAAAAGACAGGATAAAGAAAAATGGTGTTTAATTTGCCTGATACGTTTCCAGCAATACTCACTTTTATGCAGACGCACGGCTACTGGGTAGTGTTCATTCTAATGTTCTTTGAGGGACCGATTGTAACACTTGCAGCAGCTTTTGCAGCTTCTTTTGGAATTTTTAATATTTATTATATAGCTATACTTTCTTTTTTTGGCAGCCAGTTACCAGACATTGTCTTGTATTTTGTTGGCAGGTTTTTAAGAAAAAAAACTGAAGAAAATTTTGTGTCTTTTTTCGGCCTGAAAAAAGGGAGAGTAAGATGGATAGAGAAAAATCTGAAAAAGCATTCGATTAAAACAATTTTATTAGTAAAATTTCTGCCTTTTGGCGCCATTCCTGGTTTATCATTGGCAGGATTTGTAAAAATGCATTTTAAAAAATACTGGTGGGTAATAACAATTACGAACCTTTTTGTTGCAATATTTATTACAGCTCTAGGATTCTATTCTGGGGTGGCTATTAATACTATAGCCCAATATTTTAAATTAAGCAAGTACTTATTGCCCTTGGCAATAATTTTGATAATTGGAGCATATTTTTTAATAAAATTAATATATAAAGAGATATACAGATATATTAAGAAATAAATCTATTATATTTGTTTAAATACATAAAAGTTTAATACTTTTAATTAAGGCTTAGTGGGTATACATCAGAATTAATTATTTGTTTAGCAGAGAATAATATAAACTTTCTAATTTTGATACGCTTTTATTTATGTCATATTTTCTGCTTTCTTTAAAGCTTGCATTAGCCATTTTATTAAGTAGTTTCTGGTTTTTTAAAAGTTTTAGGCATTTGATAGCAAGGTCTTTTGCAGATCTTGGATTGAACAAAAAACCATTTTTATTAACAAGATATTTTGATGCGCTATTTTTGGCATTTGATACTAATACTGGTTTCCCGCATGCCATTGCTTCAAGAACGGCCATACCCTCCAATTCGCAAAGAGAAGGGAGAACAAAGATGTCTGCCAAGTTGTAAGCTTTTATTAAATCTTCATCAGATAATTTGCCAAGGAACCTAACCTTATTAGCGGCCCCTATCTTATTTGATAAATTTTCTAAATCCTGTCTTAACGTTCCCTTACCAACTATCCCTACCTCAAAATTGCTAAATTTTTTTTCAATCTCGGGAACTGCTTTTATTAACAAAGAAATATTCTTTTCAGGGTCAAGTCTTCCTACAAAAATTATTTTCTTGCTATTCTTTAACATTCCAAATTTTTTAATATCTCTTTCAGAAACTTTTATTTTTTTGAATTTTGAAAAATCTACTCCATTGCTTATTACCACTGTCTTTGTTTTGACATGTGCCTTTTTCAACAAGTTTTCTGCGAATTTGCTTGGGCATACTATAAAATCCGCTTTGTTGTAACACCAGACAATATATTTATAAGCAAATTTTAAAACACTGTCTTTTTGCATAAATTTTGGAAGAAACGGCTCTATGTTTTCTAGCTGTGCATGAGAGTGGGCAACAACCTTTAAATTGAGCTTTTTGGCAGCCCTTACTGCAGAAAGACCAAGAGGGGTAGGCCACATAAAATGAACAATATTTATTTTCTCTTTTGAAAGTATCTTCTTTATCTTACCAGAATTTGCAAGGGAAAGGACTAGTTTTTTTTCTGTTTTAGGAATCATAAGTCCAGGAGCAAGCCTGTATACTTTTATTCCTTTATATAACTCTATCCCTTTTTGTTCGTTGTTTTTTGACGAGATAATGATAACTTTATATCCTCTTTTTGATAAAAGTTCTGAAAAACGCAGCGTGGAAACTTCTGCACCACTAGTAACCTGATTTAAGCCATCATACACTATAGCTATATTCGATTTTGTCCTCATTATACTATCTATGATATTTTATTTTTAAAACTATCTGAAAATGTTTTTGATTGCACTAAACCTGCTAATTTTTACTTGCCCCAATTCAAAACCTTTTTAAATATATTTTTATTATTGATATTATGAGTTTATTAAATAATTTTCCTGAATGGCGGGCTTCCTTGAAGAAAAATAAATGGAAAATCTTAATTGCTTTATTTTTTTTAGTAATTGCAGTAATTTTTTTTTGGCAGGCAGGAGACTGGGTTAGTGACCATAGTTGGTCCTCTGTTCCTGATATTATTCTGGACCACTTTGGACCTTATAACTTAAGCTTTATTTTTATATGGCTTTTTGCAATTGTGGTATTAGTGTTTATATTTTATCCTTTTATATTTACACATGAAAGGTTTCATTATGTACTAGCTATGCTTGCCTTATTTTTAATTGCAAGGTCTGTATTTATGCTTTTTACACATATTGGGGCTCCTGTTGATGCAGTAAAAGTTGATGCTCCCGGAGCTTTGCAATTTCTTACTTTCTCTAATGATTTGTTTTTTTCTGGGCATACAGGGCTTCCTTTTCTTGGATTTCTTATTTTTAGGAAAAATAAAAAACTAAGATATTTTATGCTTGCCTCATCTATTATACTGGCTGTTACTGTACTGTTAATGCATGTTCATTATACAATTGATGTTCTTAGCGCTTTTTTTATAACTTATGGGCTGTATAAAATAGGAAACAGTTTTTTAAAATAGTAAATTTATTAAGTTGTTTTCATTATAATAAAAAGGAGGTGAAAAATGGCAAAGTTAGATAAAAATAAGACAGGTTTAGTTCTGGGCTTGTTTTTTGCAATTGTACATGCTGTCTGGGCATTGCTCGTTTTGATAATTCCTGCTAATTTGCAGAATTTCATTGACTGGGCTTTTAAGCTACACTTTTTAGAACCTGTATATACAATAACAAGTTTTAATTTAGTGAATGCAGTAATGTTGCTGGTTGTGACTTTTATATGCGGTTATGTCTTAGGATATGTTTTTGCAGCTGTCTGGAATAAGCTGGTAAAGAAATAAACTTTTTCTTGTTTTTTCTTTTTTTTAAAATTAACTTACTTGTAAATTGCAATTTATATCACATTGGCAAATTTTAGGGGTTTTGGAGATGAAGTAGGAGATAAATCAGGAGTAGATTATCTTGTGGGAGTTGTTGCTGAACAATTTGGAGTAGATAAAGAGAGATTGGCAGCCCTCGCTACGAAATATCGCCCAAATTAATGAAAAGCTATCTTCTCATCCAAGTATTTTCCCAGTCTTGCATATAAGATTCGGGAATAGAGATCCTGGAATAATCTGCTCTTAATGTTTGTTTCTTTTTATGCTTGACTCTAAAATATATTCCCAGAATTAAGCCTATTGCTAATCCTGATAAATGGGCTATGTTTCCTGTTCCTTGAGGATAGAAAATTCCTAAAATATCCCCAATTGCCCAGATAATTGCTGCCAAGAACATAGGCATAGGCAAGGAAAAAGCCCAGACAGCCATTAAAGGCCTTATAATAGTTAATGTGCCTATTATTCCCATTATTGCCCCTGATGCTCCTAAACTTGCAGGATAGAAAAATGAGGAAATTATATTAGCAATTATTCCTGATGAAAAAAAGACAAGCAGGAATCTTTTTGAACCTATTAATTTTTCCAAGATTAAACCAAATAAAATTAAGGCAAATAAGTTAGAAACTATGTGTATTAATGAGCCATGAAGAAATATTGCAGTAATAAATCTATAAGGTTGAGAAAAAGATTGTTGGTTTAGTAATAAAGAATCTGTTAAATTAGGAATAATGTTTTGGAGGATAAAGACTATTATACAAATTAAAGCAAGCCAAAGAGTGTAAAATTTAATTTTCATTGATAAAAAAGTAAAATGAGGTTTAAATAATTATCTTGCCTTTTTATTCTGCTTATTATTTGTTTTTAGCATCCTTCTTTTATTGTAAAAATAATATCCCAATGCAAAAATTATGGTGCCTGCAAGATTATAAGTCATATCCCGCATTGTATCATCTAAAGGGCTTACAATCTCTTTACCCGCTATATATACTCCCTGTGAAACAGATCCAAAAACAATATTTTTAAAATATTCTGATATTTCCCAAAAAGCTCCAAAAGATAAAGTTGCAAACACGCAAAACAAGACAAGCAAGGTTTTTGTTTTAATCTTTCTTTTTACTGCGTGATATACAAAAACACTGATTATAATCGGATTTATTAAGTGGAGTACTTTATCGTAACCCACAAAAGAATAAAAAAAACTTAATGTAGTTTCTCCTATGATATTAGAAATAATAATGATGGCAATTAGAAGGTGCATATATGCTGGGACATCATCAAATTTATGATAAAGGAAGATTAAAAAAGCCAACCAAACAGACCAAATTATTGAACTAACAGTCATGTTAAATAGATGAGTTATCACAAAAATTAGTATAACAGTCCAGGCAAGATATATCAAGATATTTTCTAATTTTAATGATAGTCTCATTTTAAATATAAAAAAGCTGAATTTTTAAGGCTTTTGATAGTAAGATTTTTAAATGCTGGTTTATCAGTAAAATATTTTTGATAGAAAAGTTTATTCTCCCAAATAATCCAAAACCCTGTTTAATACACTTCTATCCAGAGTCCAGCCATTATACTCTTTTTGTTCTCTGTCATATAACGCTTTAAAAAATTCTGCATATTGCTCGCGAGCTTTTGGGCCCAACGATACCACAAAACCAGAACCTTTTCCCCTAACTCGTAAGAAACTTCCGTCAGGAGAAAACTCCCTTATACATTCTATTGAATGAAAACCCTTCATAGAGCCGAGCTGGAAAATATCCCTCACAGTTTCAGACAGTTCTGATGTTGTTTGTTCTCCTTTTTCATAAACTAAAAGAGCAACAATATCTATTGCACTACTCCTAATGCTTTTTGGCAAGCTATCTTCTTCATCATGTTGTCTAACTGCAGTTCTGTATTCTTGTATCAGCTCATTCCACTCAGGAAGTTTAGACAGGCGTATTAATTTTAAACCCAAAGAATTGTTGGTGACTCCTAATGATTTAGCTATTTCTTTCCTAGGAGTACGCTTTTGAAGTTCTTTCCTCATTAATTCCAATCTTTCAGGAGTGTATACTCTTGGAAAAGCCATTTTATATTGTTTGTAGAAAACTTTTTAAACTTATATTTTGTCTGGAATATATGAAAGCTTCAAAATTTGATAATTTTGACAGTGCTCAGAAATCTGAACGAACAGAGAAGATTTCTGACACTAGATTAAAGATTTGGAGGTCAGTTCATCTGGCCGAATAATTTCTCTAGCTTGAGCTTTCTTTGTTTCCAAGAAAATCTTCAGATTTTCTGGGCTCCAAAATTCCGAACTTGTGAGGAATTTTGTGGTGATAAGGTTTTTAAGTTATATTTAATTAAATATAAATATGGCGGTTGTAGTATAATGGCTAGTACGCTCGGCTGTGGAAGATGCGGATGCATCTCTAGGCAGTACCCGGGAGAAAAGGGTTCGATTCCCTTCTACCGCCCTTTGAAAAGAGACAAATAAAATATGAAAAAACAAGATGAAGTAGGAATAAATTTTAGAAATATTACTTTAATTTTAATTATAATTGAATTCTTAATCTTTGTTATTTTATCTTTTTCTTTTGGCTTAGAGAATATAAGAAAGTATATTATGTGGATTACATTTCCAATTTTATTAATTATTCTATTTTTTTTCATCGTTATGCCCAAGAAAATTATTAAAAAAATAGAACCAAGAGAAGAGAACAATCTTGAATTATTAGAATTAAAAATGAACCAAGGTATTGCTTTTTTTGTACTCTTTATTACTTTTGGGGTTGCTTTGGTAATTCCTGGAATAACTGAAGAATATTCAAGAAGAGTTGGTTTATTTTTGATAGCAGGTTTATTCTTCCTATTTTTAGGGATAGTAATCTTTTTTATAGAATATTTACCAAGATTAAATAAATTTATAAGATTAAAATGGCAATAGAGACAGTAAAAGGATTCAGAGATGTTTTATATCCTGAATCTTTGAAAAGGCAGAGGATAAAAGAGATAATAGAGAAGAATTTTAAGCTATTTGGATTTATGCCTATTGAAACTCCTGCAATTGAGTATGAAGAATTAGCTAAAGGAGACAATGAACAGGATTCTGCTGTTTCTGAAAGATTTAGATTAAAAGACAGGGGAGGAAGAGACTTGGCTTTAAGATATGAGTTTACATTTCAGCTAAAAAGAATTTTTAAGGAAAATCCAAATATTAAAATTCCATTCAGAAGGTATCAGATAGGTTATGTTTTCAGGGATGAGCCTGTTGAAAAAAACAGATACAGGGAATTTATCCAGTGTGATGCAGATATTATAGGAGATGGAAGTATAAAAGCAGATGCAGAATGTCTGGCTTTAGCTGATAAGATATGCAAGGAATTGGGAATAAAGTATATATTAAAAGTAAATAATAGAAAATTATTGAACAGCATCTTGAAAAGACTTGATATTGGGAGTAGTGAGGAAGTACTAAGAATTTTGGACAAACTTAATGACAAAAAATGCTGTATTAATGATAAGGAGATTTCATTAAATGAAGATGCAGTTAAAAGCGAGCTGACAAAATATGCTGATAAAAACCAAATAATAAATCTTTTTAAAATATTAGGCAAGGATTTGAAATTTTTTATTAAAGAAAAGTATGAAGGGAGCGAGGAGCTTAAAGAGTTATTTAGATTATGCAGAATTTACAAGATTAAGGCAGTTTTTTTCCCAAATTTATTCCGCGGATTCTCATATTATACAGGAAGCATTTTTGAGGCTTATTGTCCTGAAATCAAGGGAAGTATTTTTGCTGGAGGAAGATTTGATAATTTGGTTGGAAAGCTGGTTAATAGGGAAATTCCTGCTGTAGGAATTTCTTTTGGCAGATTATTGGATTATCCTAATGTTAAAATTGATAATGTTAAATGCCTGATTATTTCTATTAAACAGGATAATAAAGCAATTGAGCTAGTTAGCAAGTTAAGAAGTAAGGGAATAAGTTGTTTTATGATTGATAAAGTTAGCAAGGGATTAGAGTATGCTGATAGTTATGGCATCCAGCAAGTTGTTTTTATAGGTAGCGAGGAAGTTAGGAAAAAGAAGTATAAATTGAGAGATATGAAGACAGGTAAAGAGATTTTGGTAGGGGAAAGAGAACTTATAGAGAAAATTTTATAAAGAACAAATACCTTAGATAAATATGCATAAAAGACTTGATTTTTGGGATGTTTTGGCATGGATTGTTCTAGGTTTGATACTTTTATGGCTGGTTCTTAAAATCACTGGTGTTCTTAATACTCCAGAACTATTGGAATACGCTCCCCTCTTTGGTGTTGTTTATCTGGCAGGATGGGCTATGCATAAACTTGATACAGCAGTAGATGATATAAAGGATTTAAAGAGTTTTAAAGAGGGCACAGTTAATGAAATATATAAGATGAAGGAAAGATGTATAAGAAACCATCCTCATGCTGCAAAATTCTGATTTATATTATTTTAACTTCCCTTTCATAATCTCTGAAGTCAAGTCAAAGAAGTTGGAAATTCTGTTTAAGTCGCATAAGAAAATTTCCTGTAATCATTTTAACTGGCTTGTTTAAAATCCTATTATCTAATTTTAAGCTGGAAATGAATTCCCTTGCCTGATTTTTTGTTTTTCTTTCTTCAACCAAGGAATACAAAATAGCATTTTTTATTTTGCCATTTTTGCATAAAATTTTCTTTAAAATACTGTCAACTTTATCCAATTTCTTTTCTTTTAATTGGATAAGCCAGGAATTTACTTTTGGGGCAGGTTCAAAACTCTGCTTTTCAACTTCAGAAATATAATTTATGTCAAAAAATAAATTTCCTATTATGCCTATTTTCCCCTGTTTTCCTTCTAAAAGCAATTTAAAATTCTCTCCGACAATAATTACAATTTCTTCTATATTCTCTTTTATTGATTTTAAAATTAAGTCTCCTGCTATAAAGTAGGGAATATTAGAAACAATTTTATTGTAGCCTTTCCAATCATGGTTTAATGCATCTTCATACAGGATTTTGAGATTTGTATGATTCTTTTCCAGCTTGTTTAGATAATCCTTAAACTTACTATCAATTTCAAATGCGAGAACCTTGCCTGCTTTCCCAGCTAATTTTTCAGTTAAAATGCCCTTTCCTGCACCAATTTCTATTATCTTGTCTTTTTTTGATATTTCTGCTACTTTAATTTCTTTATCGATTATCTTCTTATTTGTTAGAAAATGCTGCCCTTTATCAAAGTCAATATCCATATTATTTATAGGAATTTATAGTTTTTAAATCATTAATAATACTCGCGATATTGGTAATAATGACAACATCCACTTATTTGTTTATTAAGCAATTCATCAGGGGCAGTGTCTATTTACTAACAAAATAGTCTAATATTCTATTCTACTGTATCAAAGAAATTGGCAAGAGGATTGTCAAATCCCGCCTCTTTGCTTATTTTCTCTTCTTCTAAAATCTCTTTTTCTAATTCAATTTCCTGTTTAATCATATTAGCTTGCTTATAGTGATGATAGAGCCAAATCCAAATTTCCTGGAAATGAGCTTCTTGTTCTAAGAAGACTTTTTGCTGGGTATCGAGATGGAGGCAAGGCAGAAAGCAGGCAATTTTTTCCTCTTTTTTGTTGCCTGTTAATTCTGAGTATGAGATTCTTGCCTGCTTTTTTTTGAAAGCTGTTATAATTTTAGCATAAATGTTCCTTATCCTGTCTCTTATGTTTATTCTGTGTTTTGGGATAACTATGTCAAGGTTTTTCCCTCTTGTTTTTTCATCAACTTCTCTTTCTATTCTTCTTGTTTCTGTATTAATTGCTTTGTCTAAAGCAGACATTAATTCCTGCAAAGAAACTTTCCTGTAACGAGGAAGAGGAGTTTTTGGGTATAATAATGGCAGGGCAGATTCGTCTATTTCTATCCTCTCTATTGGCTTGGTTTCTTCCTTTTTGCCGAACAAAATCTCATCTATGCTTTTTATGTACTTGTAAAGAAGGATTTCTGATTTAAGCCTTAAAAGTATAGAGGCTGCTAGAAGAACCTTGCTTGATATAAAGAAGTTAGCTTCTTCCAGAGCTTTAATCCTTTCGAGATATCTTTTAGCTAATAATGACAAGTCTATGTCCCAGGGGTCTAATTGTTCTGTATTTATCAAGTCGTAGATTATAGCCTGCCATCCTACTTCGTTATTTGTCAATAGCTCATAAATCTCCTTTTGGCCGAGTTTGGCTTTTTCTTCTACACCTGTTTTAGTACTCTTTTTTATCTCCTCTATCATATATTTTTCAGTAGCATAAAACTTATAAACTTTAGGTTTCTATATAATTAAGATTAGGGGATATTTAGAATTATCAAAAATTATTGCTTAAAGGTTTTTAGCCCAAACTGGCTAAAAAGTGGTGTTATTTTTGAATAGTAACAAAAACGAAAGATTTATAAAGTTGGGATTATAGGTATTATTATCACCTCTTTTTCCCCAGAAGAGGCGGTTCAGCAACTCTTTTGATCTGCTGAATTTCGCCTCTTCTAGGGTTTGTACATTTTAACCCTAGAATTAATAATATTTCAGAAATAAAGTTCTTTGAACTTTTAGCGGAATAAACTATTACTTTTTAGTATTTAGTCCCGCTTTTTTCATAATTATCAAAAAAAAGAGAAATCTTTTAGTGGATTACTAGCATTTAATCTTTATTATCTGCTACCACTTTTTTATATTCTTTAATCTATTAACTGATAAAACTATTTAAATTTTAAAATAATTAATCTGGAAATAAATACTGCCTTTTTGAAGCTGTTTAGTTTATTGTTTTATTAACTTAATACAGAATTTTAACAAAACCTTATATTCTAGTTTTCTTCAATCTTCTTACTTCTCTATGCATAAATAAACTGCCATCTACTGCTCGAGAATTTAAAACATCTTTTTTTATTACTAGTAGAAGCAAAACTCCTATTAAGCCCAGTAATGTGACTGCAATAAAAACATAGTTGAATGAGAAATATGTTACTAACAAGCCTCCTATTGCAGCTGCTATGCCTGGACCCAAACCAACTGCAACCGCATCTATTCCCCATTCTGTAGATTCCTTATTTCTGTCTATCTTTCTGGAAAAAATGCAAGTCCAGCCTGCTGTTGATGCTGCTATTGCAATTCCAAAAATAGCTTGCAGTATATAGATATGAATAGGCAATTTGGAGAAAATAAATCCTAAAGGTATTAATGCTGCTACTAGTAATCCTAGAACTGTGAAATAATATGAGGTTTTACTATTCCTGCTTGAATCGATAAGTATGCCGAAAGGAATTCTTACTATGCTTCTTACTATCAAACTGATTGCAGCTGCTAATCCTACAACAAATGCGCTTCCTCCTTGGATTGAATTTAAAATAAAAATGGCAAATATAGGAGAAATCAGGCCCCAGCCAGTATAGAAAACCAAATCAGAGTAAATTAGATATTTGATAATTTTGTTAAGTTTTATTTTCATTTTTGCCTCTTTTTTCTATTTTCCTACTCTTTGTTATTATATTAAGAATTTAAGGTATAAAAATCTTACTTAGTCTCAGATACAAACTCTGTGAATTTTCAACTTCGTTGATATTTACTTTTTAGCCTCAGTTGAAAATTCAGTATAATGGCACTTGCCGCAATAGGCTCTATCTTTTGCTTTCATCAAGAATATGCCTGGACCGCATCTTGGGCAGTATTTTTCCCTTACTATTTTTTCTCCTAAAACTTTATACATTTTCCATCTTTTGCTTGATGGCTTGTTAATGTGTTTCTTTTTACCTTTTCTTTCCTTCTTCTTTGCTTCAACTGGTTTTTCCTCTTCTTCTTTTCGCATTTTTATTTACTTTCCTCCTTAAACATATCTTTTACTGCATTAAGTTGTCTAATTGTCCCTTCTACTTTTTCATCCCAGTCCATTAATTCTGATGCTTTAGCTTCCAAGTCTTTTTCTGCAGAATCTAAAAAAGTTCTTACAGCCTCATTATCTTCCTTATTATTCTCTTTAGCCAGGCTTTTAATTTCATTATACACTTGTAATCTTGCCCTATATAATTTAAGTTTTGCTTGATATAAATTTTCATATACTCCCCTTACCTTCTCTTCATCGTCATCATCCTTAAAGGCAAGAAGTCCTTTTTTCAACTCTTCTCTTCTTCTTTCAATTTGTTCATCAATTTCTTCAAGCATTTTTATTTACTTTCCTCCTTGTTTTCTTCTTTTTTCTCTTCTGTTTTTTGTTCTTCTGCTGGTTGTTCTGCTTGTTGTTCTTTTTCCTCTGCTTTTGCTGCTGACTTTGTTTTAATTTGTTCAGGAAAAACCTCTTCCAGAGTTTTGCTTCCTGATTTTAATACTTTAATATTAATTTGTACTGTATTTTTTGAGATTGTATTTCCTCTAACTGATTTTTTTAATCTTAATCCTCTAGGACTTGCAGTAGGCTTTTTTCCTTCTCTTCTAGGTTTTTTATGCATTCCCTTTCCATAAGTTAAAAGCAGTTTTTGTAAACCCGAACCTTCAACTTCTTTGAAACCTGGAAATCCTGCTATATCTGAGGTTCCTGTAATTTCAAGTTCGTAGCCAGCTAAATCAGGCTTAATCTCCTTGCCTTCTATCTTCTCTCCTATTTTCATACCTACTAAACTCTCGTTATCTGCCTCTAACTTGAATGTTTTTCCTTTCTCTGAGATGTTTATTTTAAATGGCATTTTCTAATTTTAAGATTGAGAAATATGTTTTTAAATGTAACTAATTTATTCTAAAACCAATTGATTCATGCCTGAACCAAGATCTATTCGTGCTCTTTGTTGTGTATAAATTGGTGTTCTTCCTACTCTTTTCGTGAACCAAATTCTTCTGTCATTCAACTCGCTATCTGGGGCATGTACCACTCTTGCTCTTGTTGCTGCTCTTCCTGCATTAAATTCCTGAAAATTAATTTGTATTTGTTCAGCTTCTGTCGGAAGTACAGCCTCAACAACAAGCATTATATCTGGTGCCCTCCTTCTTAAAAAACCACCAGTCCAAGGAGTCAGCTTTCTTTCTTTTCCATCAGCTCTTTCCTGCCATCTATATTCTCCTGGAAATGAATAAATTGCTCTTACAAATTCTGCTATTTCCATATCCATAAATGGTTTTTGCATTGAAAGAGAATAACTTCCACCGAAACCGTCTCTTGATAAACTTTCATGCACTAAAGCCATAAACTCATCATAATTTGTTGGTTGCCCAATTCTTAATTTTATTAAAAGATTTCTAAAATTATCATATGTTTTCATTACTTTTTTGAGAGATATCCCTTAATAAATATTATTGTAGTAGAATAACTAAATACCCCACGTAGCTTTCTTTTTTCTTTTTATTTCAGCTATTTCTTTTAAAGCAGAAATCTCTTCTCCCGATAGCAAGTCTTTATTTTCTTTAAACCTGCGAAATTGCTGTTCTGTCAAGTCTGAAAATAAAAATTTGGATTCTTTTAGCTGCCTGTCAAAAGTTATTCCTGGCACACTTATAGCTATTTCAATTCCTGAAGTTGCTTCATTTATGCTTTTATTTTCTTGCTGGATGTTCTTTATTCTGCCAATTTCTTCATTTTTTTCATCTATTAACTCAACATTAGGCTTCATTTTTCCAGCTAAAACCTTAACACCAAAAATAGCTGGTTTTGCATTATGAAAAACAAATTGAGGAAGTATCTCGAGTTTGAAAATTGTTGTTAATCCCAATAGCCTTTCTTTTTCTATTTCTTTTGCTGTTTCTTGTTGCCATTTCTGCAGATTTTCAATTAACTTGTAAACTATGTCCTCTGTTAAAATTTTTACTTCTCCTAGTTTTGCTTCTTCTTCTAACTGAACATTAAAACCAAGAATTACTGCATTTAGGGGGTTTTGCTCGAGGTTTGCTTTGGCTTCTGAAATGTCGTGCTTGTTTATGTTTCCTATACCTGCTTTTAGAATTTTAATATTATTTTGTTTTAGCAAGATAAGCAGGGCTTCCAAACTTCCTAAAGATTCTGCTTTTATTATTATTCCTTCTTTTTCTGTTTTTATTCCAGCTATATCTTTTTTGAATTCTTTTTCTATTTCCTGCATGTTATCTTCAAATGCAAGAAAAGGCATTCCTGGAAGAATTTCTTTTATATCTGTTATCTGCATTCTTATTCCTGTTGCTGCTATAACTTCCTTCTTGCTGGAAAATTTGTCGCTTAAAGGCAGAACTTCTTCAAGAAATTTAATCTTTGTTATAATTGGCTTATCAAATGAGGCAATTGCTATTTCATCTCCTTGCTTTAACTTTCCATCATATAATATTGCCTGAATATACTGCATTGTTTTTTCTTTTTTAATTTCAAAAATAACACCTTTTGCTTTTTCTCCTAAAGATAATTGTTTGCTTAGAAATTTCTGAGATAAGCCACATAATACCATTAATAATTCCTGCAAGCCTTGTTTTGTTTTTGCTGACAAGGGAATTATTGCAAGTTTTTTAGTAAAATCTTCTACTTGCCAGAATAAATCTGATTTAAAGCCATGAGAATCCAAGGCTGACTGGATTTTGTATAATTTTTCCTGGAATTCCTGCTGCGAATTTACAGGAAGAGTTTCTATGTTTTCTTTTATTTCTTTATCCTTGCTGAATCCTGAGATTTTGTCTATTTTGTTTAATGCTACAATGAAAGGAGTTTTGTTCTGCTTCAGGATTTGCAGGACTTCTGAGGTTTGAGGCATAATACCCTCATTTATATCTATTACAACTATAGCTAAGTCTGCTAAACTGCCTCCTCTTTTTCTTAAATTAGTGAAAGCTTGATGTCCAGGTGTGTCTATGAATAAGAAGCCTGGAATTTTCAAAGGAATATCATATTTGTCTAATAACATACAGCCTTTTTTTATGTTTTCAGCTGGGAATAATGTAAAGGAAATTTTTTGGGTGATTAAGCCTGCTTCTTTTTCAGCTACTTTGCTCCCTCTTATACTGTCCAGTAGAGTTGTCTTTCCATGATCGACATGTCCTGCTACTGTTACTATTGGTTGGCGTATCATTGTATATTCTAGATTACAATAGTATTTAAAAATGTTAATAAAAGTAAATAACTATGGCAAAAACCCGAGATAAAGTTAACTTATCTTTATCTTCTTATGGATGGTATGAATTAAAACTGATAAGAAGTGGGCAGACATCTTATTCTAACATGATTGGCAGAGGTTCAGATTTCTTTCAAATATTAGAAGGTTTTGGGAAATATCATAAAAATTGTGTACAGGAAGAATTTTCTCTTGGCAGTGTTAGTAGTGTAAGTCCTGCAGATGGACGGGGCGGTTTTCATTCTGGGTTAGTTGAATTAGATTTGCATGTAGAATGTACTTTACCAGAACCACAGAGAGCAGTTTTAGAACATATGGTTTTAATGCATAATTATGTGGCAAAATATGTTGCTATGGCACGGCGAGAAAAGAGTGTTACTAGGACTTAACTCCCTCTTTTTTCAACAGTTTTATCTTATTTTTTGTCCCTCGATTATAGCCACCTAAACTATATTTTCCTATAACTCTATGGCAGGGAATTTCAGGATTGAAATTCCTTTTTAGGGCTTGTCCTATAGCTCTTGGTGAAGTTTTTAGCATTTTTGCTATTTGTTCATATGTTCTTGTTTGTCCTTTTGGGATTTTCTTTACTATCTTGTAGACTTGATACTGGAATTGGCTAATCATTAAACTTATAAAACAAGCTAATTTTAATAGTTTATGCAAGATAATTATCATGAAAGAAAACCAACAAAAGATTTTAGCGATGTATCATATATGCAAAGAACAAGAGGAGAACTTGTGAGAAAGTTGGCTGAAACTTTAGTTGAACCAGAAAGAACTGTTTTTTATGGTGTCAATAATGTAGTGGTATCTTTAGATAGAGCTGTTGATGCTAAAGAGCTTCCTGATTCAACTTTTGAGAATGTTTTGAGATTTTTGAAAGGAGAGAACATGGGTTTTGTAGGAAGAGCAAGCTTTGGAAGATTCTTAGAAGCAGTAGACCAATTATCTTCACAAGAATTAAGAGGGAGAATACACCAACTATTAGAAGAGGAATATAGCTATCAAGTTAGGAATGTTGCAAGAAGATATAAAGTTTTGGGCGCAGAAGAAATTGGGGAATTAAGAGAGGGGGAACATCCTGTATTTACAATTGACATGCTCTTATTATTTCCAGGAATAAGTCCTGGTATTTTGGAAAAAATAAGCAGAAGATATACTCTGGCTGCGAAGATTGCAGATGATATGATGGATTTCCCAGATGATGTGAGAAATGGATTTTTATATATTCCTAGAGAACATGTTGATAAAGTTAGTGGAATCAAGTTAAAAGAGGGTTCTTACCAAATAGTTGGGGAGCCAGAATTAGACAAGAGTTATGCTACACAGGAACTTTGGTTAGCGAGGAGAAACTTTTGTGAGGGAGATGCGATATCAACAAATTCAAAATTATTTGAGTCTGCTCCTTTTAGGGATTTTAGAGCTCTTATGTACTCTTGGATTGAAGAAGCTGAAGGTGTATTAGGAATAAAATGATAAAGAAAATTTTACAGGATATACAAGAAGAATATGACTTAGAACTTGCAAGAATAATTAGAATTATAAAAAAAGAGAAAGCCAAGAGAGTATTATTACAGTTTCCAGATGGATTGAAGCCTTATGCTACTACAATTGCAGATTATTTGGAAGAGAAGTTGAAAAATGTTGAGTTTTTTATCTGGTTAGGAAGTTGTTTTGGAGCTTGTGATGTTCCTGATGTTCCTGAAGTTCCTGAAGTTGACTTGGTTGTTCAGTTTGGGCATTCTCCCTGGAAATATGATAAGAAATCTGGGATTAAGGTTGTGAAGTAGAAAAGTTTAATTAGTCTATTTTTCTGGGGGGTTTATGAGTTTACTAGGGCTTATTGAAAGATTATTAAAAAAATCTGAAAAAGAAGAAGAGAGATTACCTGCTGATAAAGGTGGTAGTGATTTGGCTAGATTAGAAAAAGAACTTGCAGAAAGGGCTTGGGATAGAGGAAAACAGGAAACTGTTTCTTTTTCTGCTTTCACATTTGCTTCTGGATTATTAGCAAAAATCGGTTTAGATGAGCATGAACATGACGTGTTTCCTCCTATTAATTGGAAAAAATATGTTCATTATAAACAGATGGCGTCTATAGATGGAAGAGCAGGAGGAATATCAGCAAAAAATTGGTTTACTTTAATTGAGCTTATGTGTTCAGAAGGTTATGTTCTTATGAATGAAAGGGCATTGGGTGGTTTAGTAGATAGGATAAGAAGATCACATATCATTGAGGAACCAGAAAGAAAGCTTCCACATATTATAGTATATGGTGTTGGTAAAGGATTTTTATTTTGGGAAAAACTTCAGTTAGAACTTTTACCTTATTATAAAGAAGGCAATAAGACAATTCGTTGTTATTTTAGAGCAAGAGATGAAGCTACGAATTACATAAAAGCCATGAGTGAGGCAGACAAAAGATTTAAGGGCTGTAAGCCAATCCCTGTTTCATCAAATCAAACCAGCAACCATAGCTATTCCTAATAGAATTAAAATTATTCCTTCTGCCAAATGCATCTTCTTGATGTTTCTTTCTCTCCAACCAGAAAGATTTTCTATTGTTGATACTCCTAAGTAGATGATTAATGTTAATACAAGCATAGGTAAAATAAAAATTAAATTGTATAGTAAGAGATAAGGTATAGTGGCAAGAAAAGTTAAGCCTGACAATTTAGCAGAAGCTATTAAATAAGGGCCCATTGTGCAAGGAACAAGGAAAATAGTAACAAACAAGCCAACAACAAATGCTCCTCTTACACTTGTTATCTTTTTTACTAATGCTCTCATTCTTGGGCGAAAGGATAAAGGCATTTCTGTTGCAATTGAGCCAGGCTTATAATCCAAGTAGTCTTTAACATTTAATAATCCCAGAATTATTGCTAACAAACCAAATCCCTTAAAAACATACAAGGAAAATTTCCCTGTTATAGGAATAAGGTGAGAGAAAAACTGAACCATAATTAAGCCGTAAAGAAAATATAATAAAAAGACAGCAAAAGCAAAAGATAAACCGCCATATAAAACTTTTTTCCTGTTTTCTGGATTTGCTAAAAGAATAGACATTAAGACTAATGCCATGACAGCAAACTCACATGGATTTATAGCATCTACTAATGCTAAACCCATTATTGTAACTAAATTAAGTGCCATTTTTATTTAATTTTTTTGCTTATTTATTATTAATGAACTCTAATCTGTAAATCCTTTGATTAATTTAATTGTGTTTTAGTGTTTATTTAAAATATATTTTTATGGTTTTTATTATCACTCTCTTTATGTTTTCAACATCCTGTCAAACTTTTTAATTCATTTAAACTTTTAACACCATAATATTTCTGATTATTAATAATCCAGGCAGGAATAAACTCTATCATCTTATCACTGCATATTTTTATATTATCTAGGCAGTCTATAATATTAAATAAGCTAAGATAATTTCCTAGAATCTGCTCTTGTTGCAGGCAGTGAGGACAGCCTGTTTTAACATATAATTGGGATTTAGAAGCAATACATCTTGCTGTTTCTTCATCTACATTGCTATTGCCTTTCAAATAGCTGATTATGGATATTACCCCAATTATCAAAACAATTAAAACAATCAAAATTGATGTGCTCCTTTTCATTTTTCCTTTTTTATTGATGGAAAAATTGATTTATAAATTTGTGTATGTAATTAGTTTCTAAGAAAATTAATAGAACAAAAAGATTATCTTTTTATTTTTCTCTTTTGCTGCCAACCTATTAAAAACAATATTCCAACTAGAAATGCGGGTCCAGCAATTTGTAGAGACCAAGAGAGCATATACCATTGATAAGGGGGATTCATTAATATGGTCATTAATAATCTTGCAATATAAAGTATTCCCGCTAGGATAAAAACAATTGCACCAACTAATTCGTATTTCCAGGAGATTATTAAGATAATTAATAAAATCATCGCTGGAATATTATGCATAAATAATCCTAAAATTGTTCCCCAAAATCCATAATTTCCTTCAAAAATATCTAAAGAAAACAGGGCTAAGAATAATATAAACAAAATAGCCAAGATTCTCGGTGTCCAGAATATGAACTTATTAACTTTAGCCATCTTATTATTAATAATTTTCAATGCTTTATAATCTTTACCGAATATGGGCCTGGAAGGAATCGAACCTTCTGCCTTCTCCGTTCCTATGATTTAACTCTCTTAAAGGAGAGTATTGTAAGGGAGACGTTCTGCCAATGAACCACAAGCCCTGTTTTTTGTAGGCTATTTTGGTTTTTTAATCTTTCCTTTCAATAACTTTAAATATGCATAAATTTTCTTTTTAATATGACAGAAGGGAAAGAAAAGAAAGAAAATCTGCAGGATGAAGTGAAAGATATTAGCCTCGATTATCAACAACAAAAGAAATTTCCGACTGAAATTAGCGAGGAACAGAAAAAAGATATGGAAAAAACCAGGAAAGAGCTGGAAGATTTTCAGAAAAAAATTATTAAAAAATATAATTTTATTATGGCAATAGGAATTCTTCCTCCCCAGGCTTGTGAGAAAATAGAGGAAGAAGAACAAGTTCCTATTGAAGAATGCAAGAAAAAACCGATCCATATTCTTGTTTTAATTCCAGAAGATAATTTTAAGGAAATGCAGAAGATTAAGGCAGATTTGGTAAAAGATGCTAAGGATTTGAAACAGAAAATCTGGGTTCATATTAAAACTCCAGTTGATGTTTGGAATTATTGTTTAGATGGCAAGTATGATATTGCTGAAGCTATTGGGATGGCTTTTCCTTTGTATGATAAAGGTTTTCTTGGAAGTTTGAGAGTTAGTGTGATTCATAAATCTCTTGTGTTAAGAAAATTTGAGAGATATGTTGTAAGTTATGTTATAGCAGGAAGTTTAGTAAGAGGAGACGCTACTAAGACTTCAGACATAGATGTTTTCTGTATTGTAGATGATACTGATGTAAAAAGAATGCCAAGACTGGAATTAAAAGAGAAATTGAGAAGCATAATTTATTCTTATATTGTAGAAGCTTCTGAATTGGCTGGAGTAAAAAATAAGTTAAATGTTCAGATTTATATTTTAACTGAATTCTGGGAGTCTGTAAAAGATGCGCATCCTGTAATTTTTACTTTTATCAGAGATGGTGTTCCATTATATGATAAAGGAACTTTCATGCCCTGGAAATTGCTTTTGAAAATGGGAAAATTAAAGCCTAGTCCAGAAGCAATTGATATGTTTATGAGCATGGGAGATAAGGTAGCTACTACTGTAAAAAGAGTTTTAACAGATTTAATCATAGGAGATATTTATTGGGGGGTATTGACTCCAAGCCAGGCATTGTTGATGTTATATGGTTTGCCTCCCCCAACTGCAAAAGAAGCTCCTAATATCTTCAGAGAAACTTTTGTAGAAAAAGAGAAATTATTAGAAAGCAAGTATGCAGATATCTTGGAGAAAATAGTGCAGACATACAAGGATTTTGAGCATGAGAAAATAAAAGACGGGGATTTGAAAGGAGTTGATGTTGACAAGTTTTTAAAAGATGCAGAGGATTTTATTAAAAGATTGAAAGAGTTAAGAGAACAGATTGAGAAAAGAAGCCAGGAGAAAACAATTGAGGATATCTACAAACAGGTTTTTGATATGCTTAAAACAATTTTTGGAAATTTAAATGAAGAAGGGCTAATTAGAGGTTTTGAAAGCGAATTTGTTAGGAAAGGAAAACTGCCTGAATTTTATTCTAAGATATTAAAAGATATTGTCAATGTTAAAAAAGAATTTAAGAAAGGGAAAATGAAAAGAAATGAGGTTGAAGAGGCAAGGAAAAATGCCTCATCTTTGATAAATCATTTAATTGAGTATAATCAGAGGTGCGAATTAGTTGAGCTAAGGAAAGGAAGGATGATTCTAAAATCCAAGGATAAAGAATATGAATTAGTATTGGGAGAGAATAAAGCATTTTTAATTGACAAGGGAAAAGTTAGTAAGATGGATATAGAGAAAGGAAAGTTAGTTGATAGCAATGTTGAGGAGCTGACAAAAGCATTAGAAGAACAGAAGAAAAAGAAAGGAGTTAGTGTAGATGAAAGAGTTTTTGAAGTTTTAAGGAAGTTGATAGGAAGATTTGAGATTCTGTTATAGTTAGATTTTTAAATACTATTCTTCACAAATTTATAACATGAAAGGAAAAATAGTTCAGTTCAGAAGAGGCAAAAGAACAATACATGAAAGGCATTTTTTAATAGATGTTTCTGCTAAAAATAAAGAGGAGGCTGTAAAATTTGTAGGGAAAATGGTGGAGTGGAAAAGTTCTGGGGGAAAAATTATTAAAGGAAAGATATCAGGAAGTCATGGTAGTAAAGGGCTTGTGAGGGCTATCTTTGAAAAAGGACTGCCAGGACAGGCTGTAACTGAAGATGTGGAGGTAAAAGAATAATGAGAAGAGAAATTATTAGGGACGGCTATGATGAGACAACTTATAGTTTAGGAGTTTTAAGTGTAGAGGAAGTTAGTAGAGCCACATTTGGAACATTAGAGGATGGTAGAGATTATGATGTTATTTCTGCTACTTCTGTAGAAAAGCCATGCACAAGAGTAAAAGGTGTTTCTGGATTAATAGATTTTCTTAGAAAAAATCCTGACGTAGCAGGAACTCTTGGGGAGATTAGAAGAGTGGCAAAACCAGAAGAGGTAAAAAAGTAAAATGGGATTGAGAAAAGCTTTATCATACAGCAAAAAATATACAAGGCCTTACACAAGAACAAGCACTAAGAAAAGCAAGAGCTATATTAAAACAATTCCTCCCCAGAAAATTGTAAGATTTAAAATGGGCTCTATTAAAGATTATGAAGAGGGAAAATTAAAATATATATTGAGGTTGGTTTCTGGAGAGAAGGTTCTAATAAGGGATAATGCTTTAGAGTCAGCAAGGCAATATGTACATAAAATTTTGGAAGAAAAATTATTAGGACAGTATTATTTTGAAGTCAGGGTTTTTCCTCATCATATTTTAAGGGAAAATAAGATGCTGACAGGAGCAGGTGCAGATAGAATGCAGACAGGAATGACTTTAAGTTTTGGAGTTACAACAGGAAGAGCTGCAATGGTAAAAGCAGAGCAGGATGTCTTTCTAATAGCTATTTCAAATGAGAAATTCAGGGGAATTGCTGTTAATGCTTTGGAGAGAATAAAAGCAAAATTACCCTGCCATACAAGATTAGTTATAGAAAAATTAGATTAAATTATAAGTTTAAAATATAAAAAATTTCTGTTTCTTTATCTGAAAATAAGTTTCCTATTTCTGCAATAAACTTAAAGCCATGTTTTTTATATAATTTTCTTGCAGGAATATTATTTTTGCTTACAAAAAGAAATATTTTCCTTGGCTTAAATCCAATTTTATTGAAATAATCTTTTACAGACTGAATTGAAAATTCAACTAATAAAGAACCTATGCCTTTTCCTCTATACTCCTTTAAAACATAAATTTCTTCAAATTCTACCACTCCATCATCTGGGTCTTCTTTCACATACCACTGCAATACTCCAATAATCTTGCCTTTATCTTTAGCTATAACTGTAAAATTATGGGAAAGATAGCAGTTTACCCTATTTTCTATTAGCTTTTTATTCTTATAATGCTTAAAAAACTCATACAACTGTTTTTTGTCTTTTTCAGTTGCAAATCCTGCTTTTATGTTGTCCATAAGTAATATTGGCTAAAATGGATTAAATAGCTTCCTATAGCAAGAAAGATTTATTAATTCTCTTTTGCTTGTCTTTTTATGGCTATAAAGGAAAAAGAGGTGAGAATAGAGGATAAATATGTAAGATGGTTTTCTGATTTAAGTAGTAAGGATGTAAAATTGGTTGGGGGCAAGGCAGCAAATTTGGGAGAAATGCTGAAAATAAAGATGCCTGTTCCTCAAGGTTTTGTTATTATTGCTTCAGCTTACGAATATTTCTTAGAAAAAACAGATTTGAAAAAGAAAATTTATGAGATGTTGAAAATAGATGTAGAGGATACAAAAAAATTAGAAGAGGTTGCTAAGGAGATAAGAAATATGATAGAAAATGCTTCTATTCCTAAGGATATGGGGGAAGAGATAGTTGAGGCATACGAGGTTTTAAGTTTTGATGATGACTTGCTTGAAAATGCAACCCCTGATGCTTTGAATATTTTAAAAAGAGGAAAAGAGCCAATTTTTGTTGCAGTCAGGAGCAGCGCGACTGCAGAAGATTCCAGCAAGGCAAGTTTTGCAGGACAGCAGGAAACTTTTTTAAATGTAAAGGGGAAAATAGAATTAATTGAAGCAATAAAAAAATGTTTTGCTTCTTTGTTTACAGCAAGAAGCATATATTACAGAATAAAAAAAGGGTTTAAGCACGAGGATGTTTTAATTGCAGTAGTAGTGCAAGTAATGGTAAATTCTGACAAGTCAGGAGTTATTTTCTCGAGGGATCCTGTAAAAGACCCTGAAAATATTGTAATAGAAGCTGTTTTTGGTTTGGGAGAAGGGGTTGTATCTGGAAGAATACAGCCAGACCATTATCTAATTAACAGGGATTTGAAAATTCTTGAAAAGAAAATTGCTGACAAGAAAGTTGCCTTATTTAGAAATTCTTCAGGCAAAACAGAACTTGTAAGATTGACTGAAGAAAGGAGTAAAAGCCAGGTATTAAGTGAGTATGAGATAAAATTGCTAGCTAACTATGCTTTGAAGTTAGAAGAGCATTATAATTCTTCTCAAGATATAGAATTTGCTGTTTCTTCTGGAGAAATACATATTGTGCAAACTCGCCCGGTAACAACTTTAGGGAAAAAAGTTGAGGAAAAGGAAAGAGTGATTGAGGGCAAGGAAATTCTTTCTGGAATTTCTGCATCTCCTGGTATAGCTTCAGGAGAAGTTAAATTAATTTTGGATTTAAAAGATTTGAATAAGATAAAGAAAGGTGATATTCTTGTTACGAAAATGACTAATCCTGATATGGTTGTTTCTATGCAAAAATCCTCAGCTATAATAACTGATGAAGGGGGAATGACAAGTCATGCTGCAATTGTCAGCAGGGAGATGGGAATTCCATGCGTTGTTGGAACTAAAGAAGCTACTGAAATATTAAAAGAAGGGCAGTTAGTAACTGTCGACGGGTTCAGCGGCAAGATATATCTAGGCAAATTAAAGGAATTAGAAGAAAAGAAAGTTGAGATTAAACCTGTTATAAATACTAATACGAGAATAAAAGTTATAGTAGATTTGCCTGATTTTGCAGAGAGAGCTGCAAAATCAGGATGTAAAGATGTGGGATTAGTCAGATTAGAGGGGATAATTGCTGAATCTGGAAAACATCCTTTTTATTTCTTAAATGGGAAAATAGATGATTATGAAAAAGTAATTTTTTCTGGATTAAAGAAGATTGCTGAATATTTTGATGAATTATGGATTAGGACTAGTGATATTAGAAGCGATGAATTTAGGCATCTGCTGGGAGCTCCGAAAGAGGTAGAGTTAAATCCTATGCTAGGAATGCATGGCATTAGAGCTGGATTAAAGTTTCCTGCTTTACTTGAAGCTGAATTAAAAGCCATGGAAAAGTTAGCCGATACAGGGAAGAAAATAGGGGTGATGATGCCCCAAATAATAAATATAGATGAGGTTTTTCAGGTTAAAGATTTAATAGATAAGTTGAAAATAAAGAATTTGAAATTAGGAGTGATGATTGAGACACCTGCTGCTGTACAAGTAATTGAGGATTTATGCAAATCTGGAATAGAGTTTATTAGTTTTGGTACAAATGATTTAACTCAATATACATTAGCAATAGATAGAGGAAATGAAGAGGTTCAGTATTTGTATGATGAGATGAATCCTGCTGTTTTATCGCAATTAGTTCATGTTATTTCTGTTTGCAAGGAGAATAATGTAGAGACAAGCATTTGCGGGCAGGCTGCAAGCAGCGAGAAAATGGTTGAATTTTTAGTAAAGCAGGGGATAGATTCCTTGAGTGTGAATGCAGATAAGGCATATGATATCTCTGTTCTAGTGAAGAGATTAGAAGATAAAGGGTTGAGAGGAAGTGAGGCAGAGGAGGCAAAAGAAGAAAAGAAAGTTGGGAAAAAGATTGAAGATAATAAGGAAAAGAAAAAAGAGGAAAGCAAGGAAGAAGAGAAAGAGGAATGGCAGGATGTTGATTTTGGAATTGATGTTTTTGCAAATCAGCAGGAAACTGAAAAATGGGAGGAAAAAGAAGAAAAGAGAGGAAAGGAAGCTGGAAAAGAAGAAAGCTTTTATGAAGAGATAAGTGGCAAGATAATATTGGAAGAGGATAAAACTGAGGAAGATGAAGAAGAGGAAATAGAAGAAGTTGAGGAGATAAAATTGCAAGGAAAAGACAAGGATAATGATAAGGAAGAGGATAGCAAGGAAGAAGGGGTTTTAGATATATTCTAAGAAGTATATTTTACAAAATAATCAATATAAGATATATATTAAATGATATATATTATAGTATATATATTACTGGGAAACCGAAAGATTTATAGTCAAACTTTAGCAGTCATCAAAAATCAGAGATTTTTGGGGTGCTCAGAAATTCAAAATTTCTGACATTGACAACTATCGTGTTTAACAACACAATATGTTAACCAAGGCAGTTAACCCAAATCTTTCGAAACCGAAAGATTTATAAATAGTATTTACTATCAAATAGTAACAAATTTGAGGTAAAATGGCAAATTTAAAAGATATAAATCCGGCAGAAAGTTATGATAATGGGAGATTTCTTGACTTTATGAAAGATGTTGCCGATTTGAGAGGTTATAAAGATATTCTTAAAAAAGATGGAGAAGAACCAGAATCAAGAAAAAGTTTAGGTAGCTTGCTTAAGGACGGTCCAAGACATTATTCAGGAATACAAGCAGCTGATGTAAGAAATGATGCAAATGAGGCATATTCTGGATTAGAGAGAGAGCTTGGCGGAAGTGCTGAGATAGAGGAAGAAGGAGGGCCTGTTGTAAGAAGAAAAGGTTATGTTGAAAATAATTTAGAGGAATTTCTTGATAGAGCAACAGCAGAGGAATTAATGGCTGTTATTAATAGTGTTAATTTACATTATACAGGTGATAGTGCTGTTGATGAAATAATAAGATTAGTTAAAGAACAACAAAAGATATCAGAAGCAGGAAAGTCAGGCAATATTAGTGCATATGTAACAGAAAAAATGAAAACTGCTCCAGAATGGAGAAAAAGAGCATTCTTTGGTTATTCTGGAGGAAATCATGCTTATGTAGCAAAAACTTTTGAATCTTTTGCAAATGCTACTGCTAGAGAACTAGACACTTTAGTTGGGAGTGGAGATAAGCTGGACAAAGCAAAACTTGTAGAAGTAATAAAGAAAAGTTTAGCTGCAGGAGACAGGGAGTATGATAGAGAAACTGATAAAGGAAATAAGCAAGATGTCTTTGAAGGCGACATAAGGCCTACTCATCTTGCATTGGCATATGCAGTATATCCTAAATTAAAGCAGGAAAGAAAAGAGGAAGAAGATCCTGCTAGAGAACAAAGAAAAGCTGAAAGAATAGCCTTGGGCTTTGCAAACTAATACTTAATTTTTATTTTTGTTCTATTAAATTCCTGACAAGGCGAGTCATTTCTTGGGTAAAACTTTCTGCTTTGGCTTGCCAGATATCAATTTCTGAACCCTTTAAATCATTTATATCTCCATGAATTATCTTTCTATGGAGTAAATATAAATCCCTATAATCTATCACATAATTCATTTTTAAGTTATTGGTATCTACAAAAATTTCTTTTAACATAATTGGAATATGCTCTGGGGAAGGAGGAGTCTGTTTTGCTGACATTAAAGCTGCATGCGCAGAATCAACCATTGCCCAAAATAATCCTTCTATACTATTTAATTCTGAAGATTTGCTTCTTGCTAAATGTAAGGGCGCTCTTTGTAAGGCAGTATAAATAGCTTCTGGAGTACTTTTAATTTTGCCTTCTTGTAAAAGAATTTTTAATGGAGAGAAAAAACCGCCAAAATCAATTAAGGGCTCTCCAAATCTGAGGATATTAATTATAACTGGGTCGCCCCGAATTAAATCCTGCCACCATGTTGTTAATTTTACTGAGTTAATATGCAGCTCTTTTTTGTAAGGATTAATTTTAATCAATTTTCCAAGCTCTTCTCTGTACCAGGCAATTAATTCCTGATCCCATTGTACTGATGCATCATCTATAACCATTATAATATCAATGTCTGAGCCAGAAACAGCTGTATTTTTGGTTTGCGAGCCAAAAAGAATAATACTTTTAATTATCTTATTGAATTTTTCATAAGCTTTTGTAGCAAAATCTAGGGCAATATCTTTTTCATCAATTATTCTTAAAGTTGGAAAATCTTTAAAATTAATTTTACTGGTTTTTAAGTTTTGATTTTTAGTCTTCTCTTTTTTTTCCATTTTCTCTTTTTAAACTCGTCAGAGTTTGAACCTCAAAATCTTATGATTTTGATGGCACTCAGAAATTCTTCTGAATTTCTGATGAGACAGAAAATCTTCAGATTTCTGTATTTTATTACTTTTAATCAATGAATTTTAGATTTAAAAAACCTTCGGGTTTTTTAACTCCTTATAATTCTTTTATGAATAATTTAAGATTTAAAAAATCTTCTATTTTATTCATTTGGGGTTCCGCTTAATCTGGATTGTTTTCCTGGAATTTGCCCCCCTAATTCCTGAGGCAAACCTGAAAATCCTGAACCATAAATTGACATATGCTGTTCTGGGAAATATGCTGAAGGAAATGCAAAATATTTTCCATAAGTTGTAGTAACCTGATTCCAGTATGGCTGTGCCATCATCGAATATAAAGGAGAACCCAAAGCTTCTAATATATAAGAGGCGGGGGAAACTTTGAAATGCTGGACAAAACCTCCGGCTTCTATAACTTTTTTTCCTTTGAAACCTGCTGCTTCTAATTCTTTTAAAATATCTTTAATAGGAACATTTCCCATTCCAGGAGGCAAATGAGTGTCTGCATAACCGAAATTATCTGTCAAATGAACATGCTTAACAAATTTTGCTATCTTTTCTGTTTCTTTTACTATTTCCTCTTCACTATAGCCTGATTTTCTTAACATATTTAAGTGCCCGATATCCCAGGTAACTCCAATTAATTTTTCAGCTGCACTTGCTGCCTGAGATGTTGATAAACCCTGCTTTTTTGCATTTTCCACAAATTTCTCTCTTGCTGCTTTTACTAAATTTTCCATTTCCTGGCTTTTGGAAAAAGCCATTCCAGGATATAGATTTTCTATACTTATTATAGGAGCTTTATCTCCATAATTTTTGTAAGCCTCAAAAGCAGTGTTGCCGAGGGTTTCTGCTGATTTGCCAATTGCAAAATCCTCGACTTTTTTATAAACATCAGGATATTTAATTTGCCTCACTTTATTTAATGTGTCATCTATTAACTGTGATTTTTTAATTACAAATTGTAAGTTGTCTAAGGTAGTTGCTTCTTTCTTTTTTGATAGTTCCTGCCTTTCTTTAATAGCTCCTTTCCAATCTTCTGATATATTATCAAGGACTTTTCTTGTGTTTTCATCCCCATATTTGTAAGCTTTATTATATATCATTCTGAAAGAAGATTCTATGTTTCCTAGAAATAAATCAGCTCTTTGCAAATTTTGGATGGCGCCGCCATAATATCCCATCTCTTCTTTTGTTATTTCTTGCTTTTTCTCAATTTTTTCAAATAAGGGCTGTAGGGATGCTTGAGATGTTCCTAATATCTCATCAGCCTCTTTTTTGTAGAAAGCAAGATTTGTTATGCTGTTAACCCATTCTGTGTTGTTTACTGTATCTATTTCTTCTTCTGGGATTTTTATTATTTTTCTGCCTTGTTCAGGATAATATCTTTCTTCTCTTTTTATAGGAACTAATTGCCCTGTTTCTTGGTTTACTGCTATTATCTGGCTTTCATCAAGTTTTTTCAAATCCTCTCTTGTTGCTTCTCTGCCTTCATAGTCTCTTATTTGTCTTTTGTAAGTATTTATAATTTCTTCACTTGGCTTGCTATATTCTGTTCCTGGAACAGCAGATGCATGGATAGTAATGGGCATGTTTCCATCCGGGCGTAAATCATGGCTTCTTTCTACTATGCTTTTTAATTGCCTTTCAGCTTGTTCTCTGTCAACTTCACTCCATCCTTCTCTTGTAAATCCTGCAGGGTCAATCATTGGGGCATGAACTGTTGTTTCTGCCCCTGTTAATTTTGTGAGCCTGTTAATTTCCTTAAAATGCTGTTTTGGAATTGCGTCAAAAACTTCTGGCTGAATAGGCTGCAATTCTATTGTCTTTCCTCCCTGATTCAGCAGATTTGCAACTTCTTGGATTTGATTTGCTGTTTGAATAGATGTAGGTGCTCCTATATCTGCGTATGGGATTCTGTATCCTGTAAATGTTCCTTCTAATTGCCCATAATTTGGGTCTAAAGGATAACTTGCTCCTGGGTAAAAAAATTCATATGCCATGCTAAGACACCTTCGGTTTCTTGTGTGTCAGAAATCTCTGATTTCTGAGCACTGTCAGAATCTTGCGATTCTGAAGCATCAACTTCCTAATGATTTTCATATTATCCTCTTTTGTTATCAATAAATATATTTTTTAGTTTATAATTCTTTCTAAGTTATCTTTCTGTATTTTCTTTTTTCTTCAAATGGAAGCTTTTTTTCTGTATCTAATCTTTCAGCGCCTACTACTGCATGTTCCATGCCCCTGCCAATTTGTCCTTGTTGTCTTAATTCTATAGGTTCTTCTGCTCTTGCCCGAGGCAGTTTCATTCCGCTAATATCTTCTGGCCTGATTATTATACCTGTCTCTTTCATGTCTCTTCTCTTCACACCTGTTTCTTCATAGCTTCCTGTATAATCCATGTTGTATATAGAAGCTTCGTAGCCTGTTTCTTTTCTTACTGTTTCTTCTTCTTTTTTCCCAGCAGTTGAAGGAACATTTTCTAATACCTGTTCCAAAGGTTGGGATTGCAAAATAGGAGTTGTTGTTTTACTGGAGAAATCCATAATTTCTTCGAAATCTCCTGTTTCCTCTTCTAAATTTTCCTCTTCAATTATTTCCTGGTTTTCTTCTTTTTTTATTTCTGTAAATTCTGGTTTTATTTCTCTTACTATTATTTTTTTCTTTGGCATATTTGTGTAAATATAAGGAGATATTTAAAATATTCTAATGTGGGTTTTGATTAATTAATAATAAGAAATATTTGGGCGTTTGTTCGTTGTTAATAACTGAAGTAGTAGTCTATAGGTTTTTGGGCTCAGATACCTAAAAACCTGCTTAATTTTGGCTTTTCATATTCTTTCCCATAAATGTTGTATTGTCCTGGATGGCTTGCCATGCCATGGGCTTTCTTGTATATATCAAAAATAGTGAAACATCTCTGGCTTGCTTCTACCTCTGCTACGTCTCTTGCCATTTTCTCAACGTAGTTGTCAGGTTTAATCTCTTTAAATTCTTTTTTTTCCTTGCTTTCCTCTTTCTTTTTTTGTAATCCAAGTAAAGCAGCAAAAGGATTTACATCTTCCTCTTTTTTCTCTTCTTCTCTTGCTTTTTCCTGTTTTAAAAAATAATCTATATCTTCTTGTAATTGTCCAAGGCTCTCTTCAGTAGTTCCTGCTACAAGATTTAGAGCATCTTTCAAATCTGATTCATCCAATCTTTTTTTAAGAGTATCTATCTCCTCTTTGTTTAATGAATATGCCCTAAAATTAACTTCTACTCTTCCACCAAAAACATAATGCTGTCCTGCTCTTTGGGGTATACCTCGAAAATAAAAGTCAATTAGAACACAGGAATAATAATCTCTTTTTAGCTTTATATTTCTAAATGATTCAGGAAGATTTTTATTATATACTGCATCCTGAAATTTAAATTGGTCTTTACATAAGAGGGTTAATTCTAATCTGACAGTGTTAAAAGCTGTCACAATGTCTGGAGAATAGCCTGGTTCTTTTTGTTCTAATCTTACAGCTGCTGACAAATAAGGTTTTGCCCATCTGGAATATAATTTTAAGGCATTTACCTGGCTTTTTAGATATGTTTTTTCAATTTCATATCTTTTTCTTATTTCTCTTTCACTCAGCTCTCTCCATTTTAGAAATTCTGCTAATCTTGGCTTTAAAATTCTCTTAACTCTATCATTTAAATCCAGCTTATCAACCTCCTCTATTGAGTTTGCAATCATGAAAGCATCTCTTATTGTTACAAAATTTAAGTCTTGGGCAAGCATGTTAATGCTGCCTCTGCCCCTCTTTACATCAACACTGTCCATCCATACTTGTTTTAATCCTAATAATCCTGCTTCTTTTTCCTCTTTGTTTTCTGAATTTGCATATTTATATTGAGAAAGCCGGATTTCAAATTCTTTTAAATCATAAATTATGTTTATAATGCTTTTAATAACTGTATTTACATTGCCTAAAATCTTGCTGGCTTCTTCCTGCATTCTCGAAGCTTTTCCCATTAATTCTGAAAAATGTCCAGAACCTGCTGATGATATAAAACTGTCCACTAATTTTTCAACAGCATTCCTTTCCCTGAAAAAAAAGTTTGCTCTGTCTAAAACCCAGAAGTATACAGGCTCTAATGTTTCTGAAGTTGAATCGTAAGTTATTTTGTGCTCTTCTGCAGGCTTTGGTACTGTTTTATCATCATTTACAGCTTCCCAAAACTTTCCTGCTTTAATTTTTTTCTTAAAATCTTTTAAATCTCCGGCAGTTTTATACTCTAAATATCTGTCAGGATTTAAGCCTGCTATAATTTTCCCTATAAAACCACCTTCTCCCATTACCTTCTGTTTTGCTTCTTCTTCTGCCATCTTTTTTATTGTTTTTCTTTTTATTATCAGGTTTTCTATACTTTTAAATTTAGCGCTAAATTTAAATATATCCTTTTTCTAATAATAGGATGTGGCCGTTTGAGAAAAAGAAGATTTTGGATTTGACTTCAAGCAGGATAAAAGTTCCTAATTCAGTTAGGGCAAGGCTGGAGAGCGAGTATAAAGACACAAGTCCTGTTTCTGATGTTAGTCCTTTGGGTTTTCTTGGAGCTATGGCAACTTCTGCTGATTCATCTGAATCTTCAGGAGATATGAATTTGAAACATTTAAAGGTAAAAATTGAAGATATAGAATATAAATTAGATAATTTAAGCAAAAGGTTAGCGAGTTTTATGGATAGGGTAGATTTAACTGAAAAGAAAATCGACCGGATAGAGAGACGAGGCGTTTAGGGTTTATATAATTCTACAAATTCTGTTTTTATTTGCTTTAATGAGGTTAAGGATTTAATTTTCACAATACCTTCTCTTGATATCACATTTTTTATTAAATTATAATATTCATCTTGATCTTTTACTCTTACTTTCAAGACAAGTTCCCAATCACCCGTACAGATATCCACACTTTCTATTTGCGGATGTTTGGCTAATTCTTTACTAATTTTTTCTGGATTTCCGTATTCTGTAGGAGCCAAACTAATTAAAACATATGAACAAAAACCCTCATCAATTTTTTTGTAGTCAAAAACAGCTTTGTAAGCTTTAATTGCTCCGTCTCTCTCCAGTTTCTTGATATTGTAATGAATAGTTGTTGCAGGTTCTTTTATTTTTCTTGCTATTCTTGCTATCTGAGGAGTGCAGTATCCCTCTTTAAACAAGTTTATGAGTTTTGGTGCTATATCTTTCATATTTCGTATAATATTCAACTATTTATAAACTTTTCGGTTAATATTTGAATAATCTACGATTAAATATATTAAGATGATCTTATTCTTAAGATTGCAATGATATTTGGAAAACATGTAGCAATTGCAGAAGACCGTGAAGAACATATTCGAAAACATGGGCTTGGTATGCCAGTAGAAGAAATAGTTAGGTTTGCAGATAAAATTACTCAAGGACAAGAAGGTTTGCATGTTTTTCACGGAATAAGTAAAACAATAACAATTGCTGTTCGAGGAACAATAGCGTTGGAAGGGCAGACATACGGAATAGTTAGAACTATTTGGGATGATAATGCTGGAAATGCTGATGAAAGAACAGGTTTACCTGTAATTAATCATTTTGAACCAGTATGTAGGCATGCGTTAATTCCATACGCGAGTTGGCCCTGTCCATTTTGCGATTAAATCATAGGAGGAAAAGAAAATGCCATCAATAGGAAAAAATATATACGGAAGCTGGTTGCACTCAAGCCCAGAAGAAATTAGAAGGAACTTTCTTGAGCATGAGTGTTCAGCATCTTTACTGGAAAGTATAGCAAAAACCGAGAATTTAGAAGACCCGAGAAGAAGTATAGCAAGAGAAATAATAGAAAAAATGTATAAAAGTGTATTTGGAGATGAAAAGAGGTGATTTTTTATTTAGCCAAATCCTCAAAACCCAAATAAATAGAAAGTAATTAAAATGACAAAAGAAAATTTAGAACAGTCAATAGAAGAAATGTTAAGAAAAGACGCAGAAGCTTTAGTAGCAAGAGCCAAAGTTCATGTTCAAGCTCCTGACAATAAGATGTGGGTAAATAATCCTGAATTTTTAACTCTTCTGAGAGTTGGAGCTACACCATTT